>CEWO01095687.1_pt1 | contig 13009 bp, 3 predicted proteins | sample 361561 | NCBI WGS metagenome assembly CEWO01 (sample SAMEA2623627, study PRJEB7988) | marine metagenome | isolation source: saline water (ENVO:00002010), including
GTTGGTAACTTCACAATGGATCACGTGACCTTCACAAACGTCGGCTCTGCTTTCTCTCACGGAAGCGGACAAGGCACTGTTGTGTCGATGAACGAATTCGATGTTAATGGAGCAGACAGTTCATGTTTCGACTTTGCTGAAAACTCAGTCGTTTCATTGACAGAAGGTACCATGACGAACTGTAACACTGATGGTAATGCCGGCGACGGTGCTATTGTCAACGTTGGAGGCTCTACAACTGGTTCACTCTTCTTGGAGAACACGACCATCAGCAATGCCTACGTCAACTTGATTGATGTCGACTTGCAAATGGTTACTGTTTCAAACGTTACTGCTACAGCAACATCGGCTCAATCCGGTGATGCAATTGGTTCCGCTGGTGGAAGCGGTAGTGAAGTTGTCTTGCACAACTTCGATGCTGCAGACTACTCCTCGGTTTCAATCGACGCAATGAGTGTGATCATGTTGACCGATGTCGACTTCGGCACAGCATCGATGGATTTCCTTCCTGGTGGAAGTGCAACTTCATCCGCTGCAAGTGCTTCTGGCGATAACGCAGTCTTTGACGATGTTACCGGTGGAAACATGATGATGCGAAACGTTCAACCTGGAACATTTACTGATGTTTCTGTTGGCGATTTGACAGTGACTGGTAACCCAGTGAACTCAGATGTGATTAACATGAACAACGTTGACGCTGGAGATGTTAGCATCTCTGGATGTGGTTGGAATGTTATTGCTGACACTATGAGTGCAGACCGTTTGTCCTCAAACGGATGTTCTGCTGCTTCTAACACAATCGTTGTAGCTGACTCAACAATTAGCCACTCTTCAACATCTGAATCCGCATTCTACGCACGATATTCCGATATCACCGTGGGTGAAAGCGCAGTGACCTCATCAACAGCAGGAACCGGCAGTGTTTACCTTGCACAAGCAGATACCAATTCGGATATCCACCTTGTCGCAGTAACTCAAAATGGTGACGACTGTGCAGATACCTCCGGTGCAACCGGAGATTGTGACGTCGATGTCCCATCCTCATCCTCTGAAGTTTGGTATGGTGGACTGGCAACAGTTCGCACCTACCGAATGGCATTGGTTGGTGGAACCCCGACACAGGTTTTCAAGTCAGGACACACAGTTACTACAGCAGTAATTGACAGTTCTTCTTCGGAATTGTTTGATGTTGGAAGTCACATCACAGATACCGCAGGTTCTGCAAGTGTTTGGGTTATTACAGGTGACGAATCTGGTAACGCATACGCAGACCACAACATCCGTGCGTTCGGTCCAGCAGGACAGAACGAAACAATGTCCAGTGACTCTTGGTATCCTACTGCAGGATTTACCATTGGAAGCAGTATTGACCTCTTGCTCGAACCAGCACCTGTTGACTTCGACCAAGCAGGCATGGACTGTGCTTGGATGGACAACTACGTCGATCCAAACAACGGCGCAACGCTACCGACCAACGGAACAACTGCATCCGGACACACAATCTTTGAGTTCGATGGAACACCAATGACCCTCTCTGCAGATCTCAACCTCGACGGTTGTAAGATGATTTTGAAGGGTTCATCCTTGAAGGTGAAGAGCACGGCTACAACTTCGCCGGTTCTCACATTGAGCAACGGTGGTTCAGTTGCAGTCACAATTTCACCAGACACTGGTGCAGTTGGTGCAATTCGAGCGTTCTCGAGTTCATATGGTCTTAACATCGATATCGTGAGTGGCTCCCTCATCCTAGATGGTGGAACACTCCGTGATGTTGCTCAAGATTCGTCTACTGGCGCTGCTCTTATGATCGGCTCTGGTGCAACATTGCAAATGATGAACAATGCAGCAATCTATGGCTCAGCCGCAAGCAGTGATTCAATGGCTACTGTGAAGGTTGATGGTGGAACCGTCAGCATCGCAGACTCCTCCATTATCAACAATGGGCAAACAGGAACCGCTCTTTGGGTTGAAGCAGCAGGTGGCTCAATTGACAACATTATCGTCAAGAACGCAGCTGTTGGAATTCAAGCATACAACGGTGCTCCTCAAATCGATGGATTCACTTCTACCGACAACGTCGTTGGTGTGGATGTCTACGGTGGTATGTCTCTACCTACCATTTACCGCAGCACACTCCTCAGCGGCCAAAGCACTGGATGGACAACTTACAAGATCGACTTGTCAACTTACTTGGCAAACGACTTCATCCAAGTTGGATGGAACAGTATCTACGGTGGCGGAAACGCTCACCCAACATACAACTATGCAACAAGCAAGTACTACATGATTACCGACCGATACAACATTGAATTGGAAGATAATGCTGGAAACGCTTGGAACATTAGCAGTTCCTCTGATCTTGGTTACTACCCATACAGCGCTGCAGACCCAGCATCTGGAGATGGCACACACGCCACATACACCGCAGGCGCAGCCGGTGGTGTTCCAAGTTGGAACTGTAACAGCTATGGATACAGCTACGGACCGAACTATCCATCTTCGTTTGAAGGATACTTCTACAGTATTTGGCAAGCGGTTGCTGGAACAAACCCTGGATACCCAGGTTACTACCAAGCACCTCCGCAATTCGGATTTGACTGGGAAAACATCGACGGTGTTAGCCCATCAGGCTCCTATGCTTACTACCCATACCACTACTGGGGCTACTACTACACCTCCTACCACGGTGGACAAGGTGTCTACAAGCCTCCTGAAGGATACGCTGGTTCTTACAACGTCTGTCTTGATTATGCTTACTCATACTACATGAGCGCTGGACAAGGTGCACGTTTGACTATGCCAATGGTCGACATTTCTGCAAGTAACCTCTCGAAGGTTTCGTTGTATGTCGATGTTCTCCACAACCGTGCTGACAACTTCCAAGACCGCTTGGAAATCGTTGCACGAGCTGGAAACTCTGTATCAGCCCTCATCGATGATGACTATGTCCGTGAATCTGGAACTCCGCTCTTCAAGGACGGAACAATCACCGGTGCTGACACTGGTGTTTCAGTCGGTGGCTCTTTCGCTGCTGCTCACTTCCAAGACATCACAGTGACCAATCCAACTGATGCAGGTCTCGAAATTTCGGGCCAAGTTGCTTCAACTTCGGATGGTATCACAGTAACTGGTGGAGACTATGGTGTCCTTATTGGAAACTCAGCATCTGGTTCTATGGATCTTGACAACCTCGACCTTGACGGTCAAGGAACTGCTGGTGTATACTATGCAAAGGACCTCACAGGATCGCTCTCTGGTTCAGTCGTGAACAGCGCAGGTGCAGCATTCAAGTATGGTCAAAACACAGATAACGACGTAAGTTTCGATAGCATGTCGATTTCATCGAACGCTATTGGTGTCGAAACTGATGGTGCTGGAGATATTACATTGACTGATGTTACCATGGGTAACACAAAGGATGTTGTAATTAACAGTGCGGCAAATGTTGACTTCATCGAAGGAACTGTTGACTCGTCATCTGTCGAAGTTACTGGAACTGGTATGTTCACTCGAATGCGCCAACTCGATGTCACATTGACTGCAGACAGCTCACCTGTTGCTGACGCAACCGTCACACTGATTGACGCAGATGGCGCATCTGCTGGAAATGGAGTTACTGATTCACTCGGTGTTGCAGAAGGTCTCGTCTTTGAGACTGCAACTGTAAACGCTGCACAAGGTCTCGTTATTCCATCTCTGTCTGGATATGAAGTTATGAGTGTTGCAAAGGTTGCATACTCATACACGTCTTCAAGCAACAACATTGCTGACTTCCGATATGCATCACAATCTGTTAGTTTGACTGACGCAAGTGGAAACACTGCAACTGTCCCATTGACAACACAGATCACTGAACGTGTTTGTTGGTATTCTACCAGCACAGCATATACTACAGTTGCTCCGTGTGCAGGTTCGTTCTCGACCTCGGGTTCACGAACTCTTGATGACGGTAACGGTGGAAGTGTCAACGAATATGGTTACTATGGTGGATTCGCTACAAGCCAATCTAACAATGTCATCATGGTTGATACGCCATACGTTTACCTCAAGTCTGCAAGCACATATGACTTCGACGGGTCAACAATCTTGGCTACCGGTGCATACGATTACTGGAACACGCAACGATGGTACACACGAAGTCCATACGGTGCTGAAGTCTCCATGAACGATGCAGCAGTCTACGGTGTTGCTTCTGACGACCAAGGTGATATGTTTGGTGTTGAAATTGGATACTACGGTTCTCCGATTACGTCCTTCTATGCGAACAACACAGTGTTCTCGAACGTTGCTAAGTTGGAATTCACAAATGGATACCGTTCCTCGTTCTCTACTTACAACTGGGAAATTGATGACGTTTCAATTACGAACTCAACTATCTCTCACTTCCAGGGATACCAACAACTGAACAACGCTATCCAATATACAGACATCTGTATGGTTCTTGGTGGCGGTGACGGAGCAATCGTAAGTGGAAACACATTCAACGACTGTGGTGTTGGTGTTATGCTACAACGTTCAAACTACTACAACTACCACACAGCGGATACCTATGGTGCTGACAACGCAACAATCACCAACAACGTGTTCAACGATGGTGGAGAAATTGCTGACATTTGGCTCTACACGAACGGATTCTCCGATGACGCAATAATTAGCGACAACGTGATCAACAGCGTCGATGCAGCAGCTGCCGCAATTGCAGTCTACAACGGACAACACACACGTACGACCATCTCTGGCAACACAATTAACGCTGGAACTGATGCAATTTACATGTCAAGCGCTCGTGACTACCACATCACAGGCAACAACATCAACGGTGCTGGAGATGCTGCATATGTCGGTATGTCTATTGCTGGTGGATACGGTGATATCGATAACAACTCTCTCGTCGATGCAGACGGTGGATTGGTTGTCGATTCTGCTACAGGCCCACCTGCTCCTACCACATCACTGTGCTCAATTGGACGATACTCGTACAACTACGGTCCAGCAACATGTAATGTCAACCTTGCAACTGGTAAAACCATGCAGGTTAACATCGAAACAGACAGCTGGGGATACGAAGCTAGTATCACCATCTTGAAGCCTGATGGAACAACTGACAGTTGGAGCACATACACGTTTAGCAGCAACACAGAATACACGCCATTGGCAACATACACTGATGCTGGAAACTACACCTTGACTCTACGTGACTCATACGGTGACGGTGGAACCAACGTTTACATGGTTGAAGGTGGCACTGCTGGTGGATACTCTGGACCAACAATTGCTGACAACACCATTACAACATCACCAGGTCGAACTGCACCTTCTGCAGTTGGAATGGTGTTTGAAGACTGCACAGGTATTTCGATCAACTCTGCTCGAAACACCATCACACTGTCTGACAATGCTATGTCTCTAAGCAACTGTGACATGACTGACGTCGACTCTGTCCTTCAAGGCGAAGGCGACTCATTGACTGTCGGTATCGACGCTGATGATTTGAACGGTGACCTCTTGACACTTTCAGGAACCACCATTTCAGGATTCGCAACTGGTGTCGAAAAGACAAGCGGAGAACTCACCATGACAGGCTATTCGTCTGTTTCTGGCGATGATTACGGTGTCTATGTTGATGATGCAACTGTTGTCGCAATCAATGCTGCAGTTGGCGGTGGAACAACCGGAACTGGATTGTATGTTGTCGACAGCGACGATGTTTGGGTTTACCCAATGAACGCATCCGGTCTTGTTGGTATGTATGTCGAAAACTCACCATTCCGCTGGGATGGAGGAACATCGACTGCAACCACTGCTCTGGAAGTCTCTGAATCCGTCGGGTCTGTTGAAAACATGACCTGGTCTGCTTCAGATGTTCAGATTGATGCTGGCAGTAACGCATACGTCACATCGATTGGTAACACAATTGATGCAAGCAAGTTGGTTGTCGCATCCTCTGCAACCATTGATGAAGCAAACTTGTTCTCAATGGATTCAACCCACTTGAATGCTGCGCCTGCTTCTGAAGTTGCAATGTTGATTCAATCAACTGATGGAACACGTGCATCCTATGTCTCAACCAGTTTCCAACCTGAAGTTATGAACGTTGATGGTTCAGACGCAGATTGGAACGGTGGTAACGCCCTCAACCCATCTGGCTATGCAATGCCAGGTATGATGAGCGGTGACGGAACCAACGACATGATGGTTACATACATCGAAGGCGACGATCTCTACATCGGTTTGACCGGTGAAGACCTCGCTGCAAGTGACGTTCTCATCTACCTCAGCGTTGATGGCAGTGGAAGCAACACAGGATACAACCTCGGTGGCGCTCACACATTGCCATTCCAAGCAAACTACGTGCTTTGGGCTGACAGTGACTCGTCATTCGACTTGTATAGCTACGGTTTCCTCGGATGGGGCCCAACAACACTCAGTTCAGCGAATGTTGATGTTGCATCCTCGAGCACCTTGACTGAAATCTCCATCCCATTCTCACGAATTGGTGGAACTCCAAGTCAGATTGACATTGTTGCTATCGTTCAGGGAGAGACAACTGCTGATGTCAGCACTGTCCACCCAACGCAAACCATTGACTCTGCAAACACTCTGCAATCGTTCAGCGAATACATGACCGTCGAGCTCACGCACGACGACCTTCTAAGCGGTTCGATTTCAGACGAAGTTCTTGTCTACCGTTCATACAAGGGTTCCAACACTCCAAGTGTTGCTAAGAACTACGATGTTATGATTAAGACAGAAGCAGACTGTGAATTTGACTGGGCTACAGCAACAGACTTGTCTCTTGCTACTAACGTTGAAATCGACCTTGATATGGCACGTGCATGTCCTGAAATCCAGGCATCACTTGCAGACGTCACTGTTGCAGAAGACTCGGGTGCTTACACCTTCAGCCTAACAAACATGGCTGACGATGTTCAAGACCTTGAAGCAGATCTCACATGGACTTCTGCTGATGGCAACATCGATGCATATGACGGCGTTCTTGTCGACTGGAACCAAAATGGACACACTGTGACCATTACTCCACTTACCGACCAATTCGGAACCCTCGAATATGAGTTCGAAGTTACAGACAGCAACGGTTTGACTGACTCACATAACATTACTTTCGAAGTAACCAATGTGAACGATGCACCAGTTATCTGTAACGTCCTTGAACTTGATTGCATGCCAATCTTCTCGGTTGACGACACATACAACAACATCCTTGCTGAAGGATTTGGAACACACACCAAGTATCTTGGTAACGTCTCCAACGCTTCCAGTTCATACATCCGTGACATGGCTAACGAGCAATCGCCTGACCGCCAAGTCTACGATTGGGATGCTGTCGTAGACTCGACTTGTGATGCATTTGCTGTTGAAGTCGATGCAGGAAACAACCTTGTGATTACAGAAAACACCGCTAACGAAAAGGGCGGAACGTGTACTGTAACACTTGACCTGTCTGATAACGGTAATGAGAACACAGATGCAGTTTCATTCGATGTTGACTTCTCAGTCGCACCGGTGAACGACGCACCAGTAATCTCATTGCAAGACGAGAACAGTCAGAACTTGTTGTTGAACGACGCAGGTGACCGAGCTACTGGTGAAGGTGAATACATCACAATGACTGAAGACGATACCAATGCTGACAACCTCACTTGGGACCTTCTGCCATTGATGAGCGATATTGACCACGATGTTCCAGCAGACCTTACTTGGACTGTTGAACCAACAAGTCAGTGTGCTTACACCAACTACTTCACAACCGCAATCGTTGGCACAGACCTCGTGTTCACCTTGATTCCAGACGCAACCACAAACGGTTACGATTGGGAAATCGATTACATGAACGACAACGGTATCCACCAATTGCGACCAAATGGCCAGACCTTCTGTGCTATCAATTTGGTTCTCAAGGATACCGCTACTGCACCATCACACACACCAAACTATGACCCATCAATCATGCCAATTGCGGCATATGAACAAGGTCAAGACGATGTTGTGATGTATGTTACAGTCGAGCGTGTTGCTGAAAACGTCGCAGACTACTCCATTGACGCAGTCTCTGGTGTTGACTTCAACGGTATTACCAACATCATGACCGGCACCTATGTTCCTGTTACAGTGAACATCGACGCTGGTGGCGATGAAGGACCTTACAACTACGATCACATGCTTGCAGTGACATTCCACACAGACGGACATTCTGAAGAAGAGTTTACTCGATACTACAATGTCCCAGCATACGGAACCAGCATTGATGTGAACGAAGATGTCTACATGACAAAGGATACGACCAAGGTCGAAGTCTCAATGGATGTTCTTACTTGTTTGAACGACCCATGTGACCTCACAGTTCCTGCGAGTGAGCGTTTCCAAACAGACGACCCTGAATCCCACCGTTCAAACAACGGCGGTTCTCAAGGATCTGCTTGGTCTGCTCCTGGTCAATACGGACAGAGTGCTTCTCAGACCTCTGAACGCCGACCAATGCTCGAAGACAACTACTGGTGTAACAACAGGCTAACAACCCTCGACATCGACACTGCAGAAGCAAGTGCTGATTGGGGCAAGTGTAACGAATTCGCAGCAGGTTCAGAATCGTTCGGTGCTACCGGACAACCTCTACCAAACGTTGTCCGCACCATCGGTGCCAGCGCTGTGCCTTCGTTCGCACCAAGCGTTGTTGTCGTCAGCCTAACAGGTCTCTTTGTGAGTGCTCTTGCCTTCTCCAGCCGCCGTGCTGATGATGAGGAAGAAGTTACAGAGAAGCTCGAAGATGATGATATGGCAGTGAGCCCAGTTATTGCAACTATCTTGATGGTTGCAATCACCGTGGTTCTCTCCGGTGTCATCTATGTTTGGGCAAGTAGCCTTGCTGATACTGATGTCAAGGGTGTTCCTCGAGTCACTTTTGATATTGAGGACATTGACAGCTTCGATGTTGACAATGGTCACTGGCGAATCACCGTTCAATCTGCTGAAACTGACTTGGCTACCCAAGCAGTTGAAGTCCGTGTATTCTACGTGGACGGCAGCGGAACGGCTCAGACTGTGACTTACAACATGGCAGACACCAACGATGTGTATGGCTTCAATCCAGCGAACAGTGACTCTATGGTCACGTTCGTGGATCAAGTCAACAACGAAGGTGATGATAAGGTTTCGACCTTCAATACAGGTGATACAATTTTCGTGCGAACACACGATTCTGAAGGAACACCTCTTGAAGATGTGACAATTACTCTATCCTACGCTCCAAATGTAGGACAAGGTGCGCTCTTGCGCTCCTGGAGTGGTTTGTCATACGACCTTAACGCTTGAGCGTAATCGTATCTGACGAAATCGGATGCATTGAGGAGGGGCATTTGCCCCTCCTCTTTGTCTCCCGCATCCCAGCAATGGGATGACTGTCTCCTTGGAGACAGAGAGCCACCCGATCGCAGGGGGTTTCCGTAAAGGGGCCCCCTGCCTTCGGCCCCTTTTCTTGGGACTTCTGTCCATCTTTTCAACTGACTTTGAGCGAAGCCTTTCAAGGAAGGCAGTGTTCACTAACATGAGCGTCATGTCAACTACCGAAGAGATTCCCAAAACCACTTGTGTTGTTTTTGATTGCGATGGCGTGCTGGTTGATGCTGTAAGTTCATGGCGAACCCTTCACGATCACTTCGGTACAGATAATGCAGTCAATCTTCAACGATTCATACGTGGTGAATTTTCTGACGTTGAGTTTATGCGTTCTGACATTAAGATGTGGAAAGAAAAGCAAGACCCGATTTATCGAGATGAATTGTTTCGAGCCTATTCTGGTGTTAAATTGATGGTTGGTGCTCGGGAAGTTATTGAGAAACTCCAATCAAATGGAGTGTTTGTTGCTATTGTCAGCGCTGGTGTTGATTTGTTTGTAGCCTCAATCGCTTCGATGCTCAAAGTGGATGATTGGATTGCAAATGGCTTTGTCTTTAACGATGATGACACACTTTCCGATGATGGTGTCTGTCGCCTACACGCAACAGGAAAAGGGGAAATCATCCACCGCTTACTCGAGATGAATGGCCTTGCTGCAACCAATTGCGTCTCCGTTGGTGATTCTGAAATGGATTTGTCCATGCATGTGGAAGGCAGTCGTTTCATAGGTTTCAATCCCACCCGTGAATCCTCTCAATCCGCATTTGAGGCGGCTGATATCGATGTCGTTTACGGAAAGGATTTACGGGCAATACTCCCCCTGCTCCAGCTTGACTAATCAGGCAAATGGAATTGACGTAGTCGCATGACTCTTTAGATTGACAATTGTGAGCATACAAGGCTTCGGCTGGAATCCGAGCATTCTTTGGTAGGATGTTTGGTCTTGCCATGTGCTCGAACAAATCAGTGTTGTACCTTTGAAATCGACACAAGCATGACCGTGAACGTGACCAGTCACAAATATATCCGGAACCTGACGAATAACCAATCCATCTTCGGGTTCAGGAGAAAGTGGAGTTTTCCCACCCCATTGGGGGGCAAGATGTCGGCGTCGTAGCATTTGTCGCATTGCTTCAACAGGATCAGCGTATGTCACCGTTCGTAGACCTGCAACAAAATCGTCAATGGATTTTCCGTGATAAGAAAGTAAACGAACGCCGTGTAATGAGAAATCACAAGGATTGCCAACAAATGTTGTCGTGTTGTAATCTTGCTGAATATCTTTTTCAAAAGTGGGTTGAGGTTCAGCAGGCCGTACAGCATCGTGGTTACCAGGGAGCATCACGCATTCGACCCAGTCTGGAAGCAGTTCAAGTAATCGAGCAAACTCAGTATATTGTCCGAACAGATCTGGTATGGAGAGTTCGCTGTCTTGACCAGGATAAATTCCAACGCCATCAACACAATCACCTGATAGAATCAGATATTTGATGGTCTTTGCGAGTGGGTCTGTGTGAAACCAACGGACCATTTTGTGCCACTGTGCTTCCAAGAAGGTTTTCGAACCAACGTGAATGTCGGAAATAAACGCAACACTCACACCATGTTCTGCAGAGGCTTTCTGATGACTTGCTTGCATAGGGAAATGTAAGTCATCAACATAAAACATATCTCCAGTTTGACTGAATGTCCCTGATACACCAAGTACATCATCAGGCATCAATCCTGCTTCGAGAATTTGTTCATGTGCTCTGTCTCTGTCATCTCCCTTTCTTTTGGTAAGCAGGCACGTGAGTTCACCAGTTTCATCTTCCAGTCTCCACATAAGATGGCCATTTTTTGTGTATCGAGGTTCATTGACAAGTCCAATGGCTACTGCTTTGTTTTCATATCCTTGATAGCGACTACTCTCAGCGTGCAATCTGGAGATTTCAGTCGGTGTTCGCGGGAGATGAGAATTTTGAATAATCATTTTCCGAATACTCTGCAAACGGTCACTAAAACACGAGGTGATGTCCGCCATTTTCCCTTCGGTAATGCTGTTTCCTGTTATGTCATAGTGGACTAAAATATCACTTGGTGCGTCAGATGCATTTTCACTGAAGTCAGCAGTATTCCAATCAGGGAGATTGTTTCTAAATTTCAAATCCAAGGGTTCAGGAGTATGAATCGGAGCGATGGTTCTTCCCAATTCTGGTGTTTTCTCCCGAACTGGAGCAGGTACAGTCGAGACAGTTTGGGTTTTTTGATTCCAAACTTGGAGCATCGATTCAAGAATTTCATTGGTCAAAAAACCTTTTTCAAATCCAACTTCTCCTGAGCAATTGAGTACGCCTTCTAAATCCTCGAGACTGAGTAAACGTGAACGAATCGATGCAGATGGAAGAAAACCTCGCTGCCGTAAGAGTGCAGTCATTTCCTCTTCGGATGCACCCATGAACTCAAGGTAACGCCTCCGCTCCAAAAGCACATCGGTATGAAGGGTTCATTTCAGCGAGGGGTCAATCCCACTCTGCCTCATTGTCAAGCGATGAATCTTTACCGGGAGGAGCACCTTCACCATCCCATGAATCGTCTTGCCATGGTGCTGATTCTCGAGCAGCCGCTTCTCTTTGGGCTCGGTCTAATTCGAATTGAATTCTCTCCGCTTCCTTTTCCGCTTTTTGACGTTCGAATTCCAAGAGTTGCTCTTCATTTTGAGCCATGGCCTGGTCCCAACGTTTGATGGTAGACAAAAGTGCAAAGTGAACAAATCCAATTTTGTTTTCTGCTCTGTTTCCACCGATTTCCGTTGATTCGGCATTTGCCCAGTTATTTGATGCAATTCCGACATAGACCAATCCAACCTTTTTATGGGTTCCATCGTTCTTCGGACCAGCAATTCCCGTGATTGAAATAGCAATATCAGCTCCTGCACGTTTCAATGCACCCTTTGCCATTTGAATCGCAACTTCTGCAGAGACAGCCCCCTTTTTCTCAATGGATTCTGGACGCACCTCTAATTCCTTGATTTTTGCTTCATTTGAGTAGGTCACCCATGCTTGGTTAAACCAAGAAGATGCTCCAGCGATATCTGTGAACGCACTCGAGAGTAGCCCCCCAGTACACGATTCAGCAACGGTGATACTGTGTCCACCTTCTTTTAAGCGCCGTACAAGACGGGCTGCAGCGGCTTGAACGTCTTCATCCATGCAAATCAATGGCAAAGTTCCTCTGTTTTGAGGTTAACGCCTGCATCAATGCCTTCAATAACACCTTCTTACAGGAACGGTTGGGTCTGTGGTCTAGTGGTTATGACACCGCCCTTACACGGCGTTGATCGAGGGTTCAAATCCCTCCAGACCCACTACCAAAGGTATGTGCGAATATCTTCATTTGAATCTCCAATTACTTTGGTTATACCCGAATTTTTACTAAATTCCTGAGCTTCATTTTCATCACCGTCAATCAAAATGAGGTGGACTGCGCGCTGCCAAAGTCCATTCACGGGTGTGGAGCCTCGGTGGTCAACTGCAACTAAAATGTCCTCAAGTTCGGTGAACATGAGGAGTGTTGTTGATTGTTCAACTTCATTTGCGTTGAGAATAAGCCACCG
>CEWO01197349.1_pt1 | contig 12997 bp, 14 predicted proteins | sample 361561 | NCBI WGS metagenome assembly CEWO01 (sample SAMEA2623627, study PRJEB7988) | marine metagenome | isolation source: saline water (ENVO:00002010), including
ATGCATTCTATAGTCTTTCAGCAGCTAAGTGGCAAAGTAGCAAATATAATATATCAAAGGCTAACAGATTTACTCCCTGGTAGCAGGATTACTCCTAAAAAAATATTAATACTTAGCAATAATAGTATGAGAAAAGCAGGACTTTCTTTACAAAAAATTAATTATATAAAAAATCTGGCTAATTATTTTGATAATAATATATTCAATAGGAGTAAAGTTGAGGAAATGAGTAATGAGGAAATCAGTTTAGAGTTAATTAAAATAAAAGGAATAGGTCAGTGGACAGTAGATATGTTTCTTATGTTCTCATTAAATAGATCAGATGTTATGCCTTATTCAGATTTAGGTATTCAAAAGGGTATGAAAATTGTTTTTGATTTAAAGGAGCTACCAAAAAAAAATGAAATGAAAATTTTTTCAGAAAAATGGAGGCCCTACAGGACTATTGCATGTTGGTATTTATGGAAGATTGCAGATGACGGTGTTTCATGATATGCATTATGTTTCTTTCTTATTTTGTAAATTCGTATCTTTTATAGAGTATTTTTTTTTAGTATATTTTCAATATTAACTTAAAGAAAGGATTAGTGAAATGGCGACTTTGATTTTACAAGACACATATCGTGCGCTTGAAGAAGAAATGGAATCTATTAATAAATTAAGAGCAGATACTGCGCTACAAATTCAAGAGGCAGCTAGTCATGGCGATCTTAAAGAAAACTATGAATATAAGGCTGCTAAGGAGAAGATGGAATTTGTAATATATAAAAAGCAATTATTGCAATCTCATGCCCCATTTAAATTTATAGAGTATAGTGAAATTAAAACTGATGAAGTAGGGTTTGGCAATAAGGTTAGTATTCTTGAAGAAGGAAAAGATAAGGCTGAAGATTACTATCTTTTAGGCCCTATTGAGTCTGAATTGGATATTTATCCTATGGTTGTGAGCTATCATGCTCCTTTTGCTCAATCCATGATGGGAAAAAAGATTGATGAGTATTTTATGCTTGAAATTAGTGGTGAGGATATAAAGTTTACAATTGTTGCAATTGAAAAAATTACTGCAGATACTCCGAAGCGCCCAAGAAAGTCTTTATAAAGATTTTTAATTTCTCTTTGTATATATAATTAGTAGGTGTAGGTTTGCAGGATTTTAAATAATTTTATTAAATAAAGGAAAAAGTAAAATGAGTGAAGTAAAACAAGGTACAGTAAAGTGGTTTAATGATGCTAAAGGGTTTGGTTTTATCGAACCAGAAGGCGGTGGAAAAGATTTATTTGTTCATATGAGTGAAATTAAAATGGATGGATTTAAAACTTTAAAAGATGGACAGAATGTTGACTATGAAGAAGGTAGCGGAGAAAAGGGGCCTTGCGCAACTAACGTAATCCCTAAGTAAATCATTCAATATATTAAATCCCTTGGGAACCCTCTTTATAGAGGGTTTTTCTCAAATGAGAAAGCCTCTTTAGTGAGGCTTTTTTATTTTCGGAAAATGGATATGAAGAAAAAAATCTCTATATTATAGATAATTAGGGGTTGATGTTTTTATGAAAATTCAATGTAAGATAAATTTATTTTTTATTGCTGTAATTCAAGTGCTTATTGCTGATTTGCACAATAATTCATGTATTATATCCAGCGATAATAGGGATATTTATAGAAATAATTTCACCTATCCTGAAACTATTCAAAGTGAGAATTTTGTCATTCATTTTACTACTTCAGACGCTGACTCTCAGCTTGTTAATGGGCAGTGGCTTAATTTGCAGTGTAATGCTGGATATGCCCAGTCTATTATAGATCATATCGAATCTGCGCTATCTGTATATTTACAAAGTGGGTGGGAAGACTTGCCTCCTGATTGTGACGAATCTGTTTCAGACATAGAGTCTCCAAATCACTGTATTAATTTTGGAGGAAATTCTTTATATGATATATATTTATCTAATGATGGTGTTGGAATGGTTGTGCCCGAATCACCTTATCCTGTTGAGCCGTATACAGGCGGCTACACTAGTTATATGAAAATTTCAACACTCTTAAATGAACATCAGACTATTCCTTCATGGAATTATCATGTTATAGCGCATGAATTACATCATTCTATTCAGCTTAGGTATGGTTATTCTGTATCAGGTTCTCCTGGAAGCTATATGCATAATGGCTGGCTTTTTGAGCAAACGGCAACTTATATGCAGAATGTTATTTATCCTAATAGCGCTCACTTATCTGCAATGTTAGGTAACTGTAATGTCGTAACGCCATTAACGCATCCTGAATATAGTATTGATTACCCCGCAGAAATTTATCCATATCGTAGTGCTTTATGGCTTAAGTTTTTAGTGGAGTCATTAGGAGACTCTTCGATTGTCAGATATATATGGGAAGATTATGGTCTTGATTACGCTAGCGGGGATCCTGTTTCACTCTTTCCTATTTATAGTGATGCGGTTGAACATGTAGCTAGTAACCAGAATACTCTTTCAGATTCATATAAAGATTATGCTATATGGCGTTATTTTACAGGAGAGCGAAGCGTACCTAATCAATATTTTAGCAACTCATCAAGTTATTGCACAGCTTCAACTTTAACTAATTTTGAAGATTTTTTTACTTTGCCTAGCAATAAAGGAGCTGCTCATTTTATTGATATTCCATCAGAGAGTATGAATCTTGTTATATCATCAGATTCTGCTGAGGATATAAGGTTCTCTCATTTGGTTATAGGAGATGATAATGAGATAGAGATTTTTGATTTATCTCCTAATAATAATACTTTCTATTTAAGTACTTCCCCAGATGTCTCTAATGTTATAATTGCCAATTCAAATTATCGGACCTTTGATAGTAATGATATAAACTTTTCTATATCAATTAGCAATCAAGTCGGTGACTTAAACCAAGACTCTGAAATTAATATTATCGATGTTGTAATAGCTGTTGACTTAGCTATTAATTACGAGTATAACCAGCTAGCAGATTTAAACTCAGACAACTCTATAGATATTTTAGATATTGTTCAACTGATTGATATTATTTTAGTTAATTAATGTTAAAAATATTTTTATCTCTAATCATTGTGGTTTCGTTTAGTTTGAGCAGTACTACATTCGGTTTGTTTAGTGAGAAATTAGGAACTGATTTCTTCAATTTCTCTTTAAAGCTATATGAAAAAGATGATAATGAGTTTTTTGCCAGTATTGGTCCCTCTATAGCCCTACCCGTAAACTTAGGAATTGGTTGGAAAAAATATTATAGAAATAGAGGTATTGATGATATAAATAATAATAAGATAATTATCCCGTTCTCATGTATTTCTATATTTAAAAGATATGCAAATAAGATGGCTGTAACTAATGGGAGTTCAGTAAGGGAGGATACATGTATTGGTTTATCTGGAGGATTGTCAGTTAGGCCATTTAAGAAAGATGTTTATATTAATCTAGGATTTTTTGGGTCATACGATTTTAGAAATCATAGGATGATTCTGCCATTTTTAAATATAGAATATTACTTATTCAGTAAGGACCCTTTATTTAAATAGAGTTATTTTTATGGTTGTGTTGTAAGGGTTTGTAAAAAAGTTTTAATAGCAGTTATAATTGTTAATAAATTTTGACTATGAAAAACTTATTATATCTACTATCAATTTTATTTGTAAATGTATTTTATGCGGAATGCTATGAGTTAAGCCAAACCGAATGCGCTGAATATCCTCAGTATTGTGAATGGAATGAAGACACAAGCCAATGCCAAGAAATTGGTGGTGGTGGAGGTGGCGGAGGCGACGATTCCGGCAATGGTCCTTATCAATATTCAACTATAACAGAATCTCAGGGGTTAAGAAATGGGCCAGACTACAGAGATGGTGTTCTATATTATCCTGAAGATGGAAACCCTCCATTTAAATCAGTTGTAATTACCCCAGGGTTTGGGGGTGGTAGTTCTTCAATGTCTAGTTGGGGAGCTTTTTTTGCATCTCATGGCTTTACCGCTTTAGTAATCGGTCCAAATGATGAGATAAATGATTCCCATCAGCAAAGAGGCGAAGGCTTAATAGATGGTATCGAAACAATTAGGCAGGAGAATAATAGATCTGCCTCGCCTCTTAATGGTTTAATTGATACTGAAAGTTTTACAGTTTCGGGTTATTCTATGGGTGGAGGCGCTTCTCACAATGCAGCTTTAATGGACAGCTCTATTAAAGCGGTTGTGTCATTAAATCCTACCGTTTTATTTGAAGACTGTGATCTATGTCCATCTAGTTCATATGAAGGTGAAATATTTTGTATTTGCTTAGCGCCAGAGCTAATAGAGCATTATATTCCTTCTTTAATTTTTGCAGGCGAAGTAGAGATTAACGAGCTAGAAGCTTACGCCGGCTTATTAGGGCAAGATGTTTACGCAAATCTGCCATCTGAAACACAGAAAATTATGTTTGAAGGTGCAGGAGGTGGGCACGGTTCCGCCGCATATCCTAGTGGCGAAGTTTCAGAATATATCCTGGCTTTTATGAACTATTATGTAATGGAAGATGATTCTGCATGTGAGGAATTACTTGAAATTCCTTCGAGCGCTTCAGAATATTTAACTAACATTGTTTGCCAGGAATCTGTTTCTGGAGATATTAATGCAGATACTTTAGTTAATGTTCAGGATGTTGTTTTAGTAGTTAATTTTGTTTTAAGTAATGAGTACAATAGCTTAGCTGATTTAAATTCTGATGGGATCGTTAATGTTTTAGATATTGTGCAAGTTGTTAATATTATTTTAAGTTAAAGACCTGTTCTAAAAAATCATTTATTTACACGCATTGCACGTTTTTCCTTGCACTGTATCCTATTAATACCTTATATTAAAACGTGCAAAACAAGCATTAAAGGTAAATGATAGTGAAGAATAAAAAAAATAGTGCATTCCTCCTCCTCAAAAAGGCATCCCTTTTTTCATTTTTTCATTCTACCTTTTCCTTACAGGAATAATATAAACACACTTGGGGTGCCTGCATATTTTACAAGCAGTCTATTAAAAGGAGATTTTTATGAACATAGTACTACTAGGAGCAACAGGCGGTATTGGTCGCAAGCTTTCTTCAGGTCTAGCGGAAGATAATAACTTGTTCTTTGGGTCTAGGGAACTAGATAAAGTTGTTCATCTCAAAAGCGACATAGAGAACAATCAGGTAAATTTTAAAAATTTAGGTGGATCTCAAGTAGATGTTACGGATTTTGATTCAATTAAGATTTTTTTAGATGAGTCAAATAAATTTTTAGGATCAATTGATTGTATTATTAATTGTGTAGGTTCACTTCTTTTAAAGCCTGCTCATGCTACGTCTATTGATGATTTAAATAATGTTTTTAGTACAAACTTATTTAGTTGTTTTGGGATCTTGAAGTTTGGATTTCCTTATATGAAGCAAAATGGTGGAAGTATCTTATTTTTTTCCAGTGCAGCAGCTAAAGTGGGATTGAAAAACCACGAGGCTATTTCTAGCGCAAAAGCTGCTATTTCTGCTCTAGCGCTCACAGCTTCTGCGACTTACGCTAATTATAACATAAGAGTCAATGCAATAGCTCCTGGTTTAGTTGAGACCCCTTTGACAGAAAAAATTGTAAGCAATAAAATGTCATTAGACTATTCTAAGAATTTGCATGGCTTGAAAAGAATTGGAAAGCCTGAAAATTTCATTCCTATTGTAAAATCTCTTATTGATAAGCAGTCAGACTGGATTACTGGTCAGACTATATGTGTTGATGGCGGGCTATCTAATGTTAAATAATTTAGGGTATGCTTGTCTTAATATGCAGTTAGCATATCCTGGAAAATATGGTCACTCTGATTCATCCAGAGTGTTTAGCGCTCGATCTATGGTTAAGGCAACCTTTATGAATAAAGGACTACCTTATGCCTCAGAATTAAGTTTAAAAAATTGTGAAGATTTATTTAAGATAATAAAGTGGAACAAAGAAAATAATTTTAGATTTTTTAGAGTTTCCTCTGATTTGTTTCCTTGGTGTAGTGAGTATAGTCTAAAAGATCTGCCGGACTATTCTAAAATTAAAAAAACTCTATCAGAAATAGGTATTTTTGTAGCGGATAATGGAATGCGAATAACATCGCACCCTGGGCCTTTTAATGTTTTGACTTCTCCAAAAGAGCAGGTTGTTAAGAATTGCGTTCACGATTTATCAGTTCAGGCAGAAACATTCGACATGATGAATTTATCAAGGACTCCTTATAATAAGATAAACATACATATTGGAGGTGCTTATGGTGATAAAAATTCCGCAATGAGCAGATTTTGTAAAAATTTTGAGCTTCTTCCTCGCTCTGTTAAACAAAGATTGACTGTAGAAAATGACGATAGGGACTCTTTGTATAGCGTGAGAGATTTGTATGATGGTGTATACAAAAAAATTGGTATTCCAATCGTATTTGATTACCATCACCATAACTTCTGTAATGGGGGCCTAAGCGAGGAAGAAGCTTTAACTTTAGCAGTCTCAACGTGGAAAAAAACTAAACCTGTAGTACATTACTCAGAGTCTAGAAGTTTAGAGAAAAAAGACAGCTCTATTAAGCCACAAGCACATTCTGACTATGTTTATGATTATATAAATACGTATAATTACGAAATCGATATTATGATTGAAGCTAAGCATAAAGAGTTGTCTGTTCTTAAATATGTGGAAATTCACGGATAAATTATGACAAATAGTATTCTTGTAACCGGTGCTACTGGCTATGTTGGTGGCAGATTGATCCCTAAGTTGTTGGACAGCAATTTTAAAGTTAGAGTACTAGTTCGCAATCCTGAGAGATTAAAAAATAAAAAATGGTTTAATGACGTTGAGATACATGAAGGAGATATTCTTAGGCCAAAAACTATTAACGGTTTATTTCAAAATATTGATGTTGCGTATTATTTGATTCATAGTATGCAAGGATACAAAGATTTTGATAAAACAGATATAATTGCTGCAGATACATTCTCTGAGATTGCTGCAAAAGAGGGACTAAAAAAAATAATATACTTAGGTGGACTCGCAGATAGTAATATGAACTTATCAAAGCATCTAAGGTCACGCCTTGATACTGGAAAACAATTATCTAAATATGGAGCAGATGTTGTTGAATTTAGAGCGAATGTCATTGTTGGGTCTGGTAGCCTTTCTTTTGAAATGATTAGAAATCTAACTGAAAGAATTCCAATAATGATTTGTCCTCAATGGGTATATACAAGAACTCAGCCGATTGCTATATCAAATGTTCTTGACTACTTAGTTGATTCTCTAAGTATCTCTATTCCTAAGAATCAAATAATTGAAATAGGTGGAAAAGATATTTTTACATATGGAGATATGATTAAACAGTATGCTTCAGTTAGAAACTTAAAAAGGTTTTTAATTCCTGTTCCTGTTTTGACTCCTAAAATTTCATCTTACTGGGTTCATTGGACTACTCCATTATCAGCAAATATAACCAGACCTCTTGTAGAGGGTTTGAAAAATGAAAGCATTGTAAAAAGTGATCTTTCAAAAAAATATTTTCCTAATATTAAGCTATTATCATATAAAGAATCAGTTAGAAGAGCAGTTTTTAATTTTGACAATAAGTCAATTGAGACTTCTTGGTCAGATTCTTTAAGTTCAAGTAGAGGTAATGATAATCAGGTGAGCTCTGTTAATAAGGAAGGACTAATTACTGAGACTAGATTTGTCAAAATCAAGAGCAATAAAAATAAAATATTTAAAGTCATTTCATCTATTGGTGGAAATAAAGGATGGATGTATGCTAATTTTTTATGGTCAATTAGAGGATATTTAGATTTGATGGTAGGGGGGGTTGGTCTTAGAAGAGGAAGAAGGCATCCTACAGATTTAAAGCAAGGAGATGCTCTGGATTTTTGGAGAGTTGAAAAAATTATTCCTGGAGAATTATTAAGATTGAAAGCTGAGATGAAATTGCCAGGCAGGGCATGGTTAGAGTATGAAATTCTAGAAAGAAAAAATGATTGTCAATTAATTCAGAAAGCGTATTTTATGCCTACAGGTCTATTTGGATTAGTTTACTGGTATGGATTATACCCTTTACATAAAATAATCTTCAGAGGACTTATTAATAACATAAAAAAAGAAATTATGAAATCGTGAACTTTTTAAAACCTAAAATAATTATAAGCAAATGCTTAGAATTCGATGCATGTAGGTACGACGGGCAGCTTATTAATAATAAATATGTTGAAAAGTTGAAAAAATTTATTGATTTTAAGCCGGTGTGTCCTGAAGTTCAGATTGGTATGGGTACTCCTAGAAAGCCTATTCGAATTGTTCGTGGGAAAAAAAAAGACTCCTTATTTCAAAGTGATACAGGTCTAGATTTTGGCGAAAAGATGAACAAATTCTCTGATAAATATATTTCTACAATTGAGGGTGTTGATGGCTTTATATTGAAATCTGCATCTCCTTCATGCGGTATAAAAACAGCAAAAGTGTTTTTAAAAGACAATCCCGTGCCAATTGGTAAGGATTCAGGTTTCTTTGCATCAAAGCTAATTAAGAAATTTCCAAATCATCCTAAAGAAGAAGAGAAAAGGTTAAATAATCCTTTTTTAAGAGAGCATTTTTTTACATCTATTTTTACACTTGCAGACTTTAAGTCAGTTAATGACTTTTATTCTCTATACAATTATCATGCAAGGCATAAGTATTTATTTATGTCATATAATCAGACATTAATGCGTAAAATGGGAAAAATTGCAGCAAATGACGATAAAAATCAAAGTAAAACTGTTATTGCTGAATATTATAAAAATTTATTATTAATGTTTGCAAAGAAGCCAAGATTTCAATCTAACATTAACACTCACATGCATATAATGGGGTACTTTAAAAAAATGCTTTCATCTAAGGAGAAAAAACATTTTCTAGAAATCTTAGATCATTATAAATCGAAAAAAATTCCACTTTCTTCAGTTAATATGATTTTATTTTCATGGGTTGTTAGATTTAAAAATGAATATCTTTCAAAGCAAAGCTTTTTTAATCCCTTTCCTTTAGATCTTATCGAAAAAGAGAACTCTAGGTTCTTATAATATTGCAATTATTTTTTTAACTCAGAGTACTTGCTTAAAGACTTTTCTCTAGAATCTTTATAGTTTATTATTGGTTCGGAATAATCTAGGTCCATACCTGCTTCCCACGGGTTTTGAAGGAGTTTTATTGGAACATCTTTTAATTCAGGTAAGAATCTTAAGGTGTATTCTCCTTTTGGATCAAATTTATTTCCTTGTAGCATGGGATTGAAAATTCTAAAATATGGAGCAGCGTCAGCTCCAGTACCTGCAACCCATTGCCAGCTAGCTACATTTGAAGCATAGTCTGCATCTACAAGACAATCCCAAAACCACTTTTCTCCAAGCCTCCAGTCAATCAATAAATTTTTAACTAAAAATGATGCAACAACCATTCTGATCCTATTATGAATATAGCCTGTCTCCCAGAGCTCTCTCATTCCGGCATCTACAATTGGGTATCCCGTATTCCCTGTTTTCCAGGCATGAAATTTAGTTTTGGAATTTTCCCATTTAAATGCATCAAATTTTTTCTGAAGATTTTCTTCTTGTATATTGGGGAAATGATAAAGCAAGTAATAAGAAAACTCTCTCCAGCCTAATTCAGATTTGTAATGTTCTATATTTTTATCTTGCTTTATTTTTTCAAGTTCCCACCATATTCTGTTAACGCTTATTAGTCCAAATCTAATATAGGGCGACAGTCTAGAATTTTTGTTTAAGCAAGGATAGTCCCTGCCATTTTTATAATCATATGCTTTTGTTTTAATAAAATCTGTTAATACATCAAGAGCAGCATTTTCAGATATGTGCCAGTAGCTAGCAAGCTTCTCGTGCCATGGGTGATTTCCTTTGAGATTTAAATCATCAATGCTAGGTTTATTTTCAGTTCTAATAAAATTTAATAGCTTAGGAGGTCCTAGTGGTTTGTTAGGTTGCTTTTCATTTAAAAGACATCCTTTCTTATAAAAAGGTGAAAATACTTTATACGGTGACCGGTCATTTTTACAAATTGATTCAGGGCTCCAAAGTAAATTACAGTTATACGCTATAAGGTTAACTTCCAGTTTTTTTAATTTTTTCTGAAGCTTATTATAAATTTTAATATCATGTTGCAAAAAAGGTTCTTCAATATAAACATTATTGATAGAAAACTTCTCAATTAGATTTTCGGCAATTTTTATTGTATCTCCTTTAAGGAATAAGAGATTGTTATCTAGAGATTTATTGAGAGATTTTAATGATTTGTAGAGCCAGTATTTTGATGCTCGGCCAATTTTTTTATGTGTATTTACTTCATCATGTATATATGAAGTCAAGACTTTACTAGAAAAAGAACCGTAATACAAAATAGGGTTGTCATAGTACCTTAAATTATTTTTAAATAGGATTAATGATCTCATAATTATTTAGGTGCTTTAATAAGTTCAAAATAATCTGCGTTAATTTCTGAATTCACAACTCTTCCTTTGATGTAGCCAACCCTAGTAGAATTGCATATTCCATCATAATTATGAGCCTCGTTGTGGTCATGTTTGTAATTTTTTAATCCGTATATTTTGTTGTCTATCTTAATTCCTAGACTGCATTTTTTATCTTGTTTTTTACCAAGGTTGCATTTATTACATGAAGCGAATACAAAACCTTCAATTTTACCATTTGATGGAATTGATGCTATTGCTGCGCTTGTTTTTGAGTTAGGTTCTGGGTTATTTTTTATTTGACATCCTCCGCATCCTGCATTAAGTACAGAAAAACTTATAGCTAAAACAATTATAGTTATTGAGTATTTCATTTAATCTCCTTTATTAGTTAAATTCCATCGTATTTTTGGCCTTCGAATCAAGGCTAGCGACTGCTAAATCTATGAAGTCGTTTATAAAATCTAGTCTCTTTTTTTCGTTGTCTAGGTTAAGTATGGTTTGTTTTAGTTCCAATGGCAATAAGATATTTTTCATAAAATCATAAGAGATTTTTTTATTAAGCTCAGCTTTAAAATTAGTATCTATATTTGTAGATAATATGAAGCTCAAATATTTATTTAAGGTACTATCAAAATATTCTTTTTCAATATCTTTAAATTTTTCATCTAGAAAAATCACATTCCCAAACCAGGACTCTTTATTTTTAAATATTTTATTTATTTTGAAGCGCTTAATCCCTCTGCATAATATATCGTATTTTCCGTCATCATATTTTTTAATAACTTTTTCAATTGAGACTGAGCAACCAATACTCTCAATTAAATCATTTTTCATATAGATTAGCCCAAACTCTGAATTTGTATTCAGACAATTTTCTATCATTTTTTTGTATCGTTCTTCAAAAATATGTAAAGGTATTTTTTCTTTAGGCAGAATAACTTGATTTAGAGGAAAGAGTGGTAATTTTATTTTTGTAGACATAATTAGTACTTTATCAATTCAATATAATTAAAATCAATATCTTTGATATATGCAGATTCTGATCCGTCTCTGTGTTTTACGGTTTGCTTTTGTTTTTTTAGATCATCTATTATTGCAAAATGTGGTGGATGTTCATTGTTTGTGACTAGCGCTAGTTTCATATTTTCAAATTTTAAAAAAGCCCAAGTGTGATCCGAATAAATTTCCTCACATTTAAAGTTTTCAAGGTACCAATTCAATGACTTTTGTATATCACTTACATGAATTGCAATATGGTCAATTTTATCTAATTTTTTAATCATAGCGATATCAGAAAGAAAAATTTAATAATCCACAATGATGTTCTAAGCCAATTAGATATTATGAGCTTTTTAATAAGCTTTGTGCTTTTTGATTTGGAGATAATATTGTGAATTGGGACTTGTATAAAAAAGGTAGAAAGCCAGATAAACAGAAGCATTAGGGCAGCAAATACGTGATTGGGGTTTGGATCAAAGATCAATATATAAGTCGTAATGAAAAGCTCAGAAAGCATTAGAGGAAGAACAACTATTGAGATTCTTTTAGTATATATTGTATGATAATTTCTAAAGTTTGATTCCTTAACTACCAAAAGTAAAGGATAGCTAACTATTTGTGTTACTAGAATAATACCAATAAGTATGGCGTTAATAATCAGTAGGACTTCATTCATACGATAAATCTCAAGCTAAGGTGCTGCTATAAATAACCCGATTGCAAAAGCAAGAAAAAGCCCGTTTGAGCTATTTTTTGTTGACCTGTACAATGATATTGGTATCTTGTTAAATCTAAGATACAATGATGCGGACAGGGTAACAGTAAATAAAATAAATACACTAATTACAAATAAAACTATAATAGGCAACATAGTAATCTCCATTTTTTTTAGCCCCTCGATTGAGTGCAACTTTCCGACGAGAGAAGGCATCTATGGCACTCAAAGGAGGGACAAGTTTATTACATTTTTTAATATATCTATGCACGTTTTGCATGTTTTAATATAGCATTAATTAAATTATTTGCCAAGAAAAATGTGCAATACGTGCAATTTTTTATTTGTTATTTAATTATTTATGTTTAAAATAAGTCATGTCAAAATTATATCTAAATACTAGTCAGGTTGCAGATCTCTTCAATGTTGATAATTCGACCGTCAGAAGATGGACGCTAAGTGATAAGCTGAAGTGTGTTAGTTCTGGTGGTGGTCACAGAAAATTTTCCTATAAACAGATTTTAGATTTTGTTAATAATAATTCAAAAAAAATGAATTTAAATTTATCTTCCATAGATAAACTTAAAGGTCAATCTTCTGTATCGGATTCAGTTAAATTTATAGCGACTAATGCTCTTGAAAGAAAGAATAATCAGATTGAGTCTCTTTTGTTGAAGCTATATTTAAAAGGCAATGCTGCTTCGGACATCTTTGACAAATATGTTGAGAAAAGCTTGGCATACATACAGGCTCTGCTTGACAAGCAAGAAATTTCTGTC
>CEWO01085064.1_pt1 | contig 12969 bp, 11 predicted proteins | sample 361561 | NCBI WGS metagenome assembly CEWO01 (sample SAMEA2623627, study PRJEB7988) | marine metagenome | isolation source: saline water (ENVO:00002010), including
TTAAAGAGGGTTATAGCAAATTCTAACTTTACCTGCAGGCCTATTTCCGTAGAGCTAATAAAAGACTCTCTAAAAGATCTACTGGCAATTCAAGCAAGACAAGTCAGCGTTGAGAATATTCAAAAAACAACCGCAGAATACTACAACATTAAAATGAGTGATATTTTGTCTAAAAGAAGAAGCAGGTCCGTAGCTAGACCGCGCCAGATGGCCATGTTTCTTGCTAAAGAGTTAACAAACTATAGTTTACCTGAGATTGGAGAGTCTTTCGGAGGACGAGACCATACAACAGTAATACATGCGTGCAAGAAAATAAATGAACTCAGAGCCTTTAATTTAGATATCGAAGAGGATTATCGAAAGCTTTTAAGGGTTTTGACTATATAATGAGAAAATGAAATTTACTACTGAGAAAACGCAAATAGTTGATTCTCTTCAGAACGCAGCTGCCGTAGCAGAACGAAGACAAACTATACCTATTCTAGCCAACTTGAGGCTTAAGATTGTTGAGGGAAAGCTTGAAGTGACCGCTACAGATTTAGAGATTCAAATAAAAACATATTCAGATCTGATAGAGATACAAGAAGAGGGTGAAACAACAGTTTCAGCTAGAAAAATGTCAGAATTATGTAGGTCTTTGCCGGAAGGAGAAAATGTTAATTTTTCTTTATCTAACGGTAAATTAACAGTAAGGGCAAGCAATTTTCATGCTGATTTTGCCACCATTTCAGCTGATGACTTCCCAGAAATAGAAATTAACGAAGAACAGACACCAGTTACTATAGAATCAGGAGTTCTTAAAAGAATTTTATCTAAAACATCCTTTTCTATGGCTTCTCAGGACGTAAGATATTATTTGAATGGCATGCTGCTAGAGACAGACGGTTCTAGAATCAACGGTGTTGCAACTGACGGGCATAGACTTGCCTTTTCTTCAGCTAAATCCGGTTCTGAAGCGCCTGTAGCTAGAAATATTTTGCCCAGAAAAGCCGTTTTAGAGCTTTCCAAGCTACTTTCACCAGGTGAAGAGTCGATAAAAGTATTAATAGGGCCGTCCTATGTTGATGTAAGGGCAGAAAGCCTTAGCTTTTCTAGTAAACTTATTGATGGTAAGTATCCAGATTACGATAAAGTTTTTCCAACTGGCGAGCCTTTACCCCTTGAAATAAGCAAAGATACCCTGCAGTCTGCTTTATCTAGAGCATCAGTGCTCTCAAATGAAAAATATAGAGGCGTTCGTTTTCAATTAAGCGAAAACAAACTAAAACTCACCGCAAATAATCCTGAACAAGAATCAGCCGAGGAAGAGCTTGATGTTGTATATAGTGGAACTGAACTCGAAGTAGGTTTCAATATAGGATATCTACTAGATGTATTAAATTCAATAGAGAGCGATGCTATTAACTTTGAGTTCTACGGCGAAGATTCTAGTTGCATAATCAAGGAAAAGGGTTCTGAAGATGATGTTTACGTCATCATGCCTATGAGACTCTAATGCCTCTAGAGAGGTTGCATTTAAAGAACTTTAGGTTATTCCAAGACAAAGTTTTCAAAATTTCAGAGGGAACAACTCTTATATTGGGAAAAAATGGTTCAGGTAAAACCTCTATTCTTGAATCTGTAAATATACTTATAGCTGGCAAGTCCTTCAGAACAAAGGAAACTAAAGATTGCATTAAATCAGAAAAAGAATTCTTTAGTATTTCTGCTAAAGGTAAACTTACAGAAAAAAATCTTTCACTTAACTGTGACAATAGTTTAACTAATAGGCCTAAGTACAGCAGGAAATTGGATGGCTCTCCTATAAAAAAAGAGGATCTATATTTTTTACAAATAGTCTTAGCTAAAAACCTAAGATTATTAGAGGGTGAGCCTGAAATAAGAAAAGATTACTTTAATAGTTTGATGTTTCACGTGAAACCTGAATTAAAAAAGCTCAATTCCACATATCAAAAAGCTTTAAAACAAAGAAACCGATGCCTAAAGAAGAGGCTTTCTCAATCAGAACTGAAATTATGGACCAATGAAGTAGCCATGCTGGGCTTAGACCTCAGTAAAGCTCAATATAATTTCTTTAAATTGTTTAAAATCTATGTCAAAGAATTTATAAATACAGAAATTAACCTTAGTACATTTTCTTTTTTAGAAGAGGTTGATGTGACTTTCTCAAAGGGCTGGGAGCGCTCCAAAAAATTAGAAGCATCTCTCCAAGATTGCACTGATAGAGATACAGCACTTGGATATACATCTAAAGGACCCCATAGAATGGATTTTACATTTAGTGTTAAAAGCAAAAAAGCATCTTCTAATCTATCCAGGGGACAATCTAAGATATTGATTTTATTAATATTTTTGTCTAATTACAGGATGATTAGTGAATTAGCGCAAAGCGAAATAGTTTTGATGATTGACGATCTGGGGTCAGAGCTAGATTCTAAGAATTTAAGTGCCATACTTGAAGAAATATTAAAGATAGATGGTCAAATAATTTTAACAGGAATTGAAGGAGAAGAGATGCATGGCTCTCTAAAAAAATTGGCAAACTTTACACAGATTAATCTCTAAATTTATATTAAAATAGCTTGATGCCAACTAAAAAAACTCCTTCCGCATCCAAATCAACTAAAGCCACCCCTAAAACTTCAAAAAAACCGACAAAAAAATCCGATACGGAATCCTATGATTCATCCAGTATAACTGTCCTGAAGGGTCTTGAGGCTGTTAAAAAAAGACCAGGCATGTACATAGGAGACACAGATGACGGCACTGGTCTGCATCATATGGTTTATGAAATTGTAGATAATTCTATTGATGAAGCTCTAGCCGGACATTGTGACGAAATTACTGTAAAAATAATTTCCGATGATTGTGTCTCTGTGTCAGATAACGGAAGAGGGATTCCCACTGACATGCACGAAGAGGGCATGTCTGCAGCAGAGGTCATTATGACAAAGTTGCACGCAGGTGGTAAATTTGACGATAACTCTTATAAAGTATCAGGAGGCCTTCATGGTGTAGGTGTTTCTGTGGTTAATGCCCTGTCAGAAGATTTGAAATTAACAATATATAGGGCAGGAAAAATACATGAACAAGAATATGCTGACGGTGCACCAAAAGGAAAACTTAAGGTAACCGGCAAAACAGATAAGACCGGGACAGAAGTAAAATTTATTCCTTCTCCAACTACATTTTCAGATATCGTTTTTCAATATGATGTACTAGAGACCAAGCTTAGAGAGTTATCTTATTTGAATGCCGGGCTCAAAATAATTTTAATAGACGAGAGGACTTCAAAAAAACAAGAGTTCTTCCACAAAGGGGGTTTGGCAGAATTTGTAACTTTTCTAAATACAAAGAGAACAACTGTTAATTCGGTTTTCCATTTTGTTAAGGAAGCTTCTGACGGAATAACTATAGAGGTTTCGCTTCAATGGAATGATGGTTACCAAGAAAATATTCAGTGCTACACAAATAACATTAAGCAAAGGGATGGCGGAACTCATTTAGTGGGATTTAGAACCGCCCTGACCCGAACACTTAATAACTATATGGAAAAGGAGGGCATGAATAAGGAAAAGGTTTCTACCTCTGGAGATGATGCAAGAGAAGGCTTGGTAGCCGTGGTATCTGTGAAAGTTCCTGATCCAAAATTTTCTTCTCAAACGAAAGATAAATTAGTTTCTTCGGAAGTAAGACCTGTTGTTGAGCAAGAAACTTATAAAGCTTTAACAGAATATTTATTAGAAAATCCTGGGGAAGCAAAACTAATAGCGACAAAAATTATTGAAGCTGCCAGGGCTAGAGAAGCAGCCAGAAAAGCAAGAGAACTTACCAGAAGAAAAGGCGTGTTTGAAGGAGGGGGCCTCCCAGGAAAACTTTCAGACTGTCAGGAAAAGGATCCTGCGCAAAGTGAAATTTATTTAGTTGAGGGTGAATCGGCTGGGGGCTCTGCTAAGCAAGGAAGAGATAGACACTTTCAAGCCATATTGCCTTTAAAAGGAAAAATCTTAAATGTAGAAAAAGCCAGACTAGACAAAGTTCTTTCTTCGGAAGAGATCATTATCTTAATTTCTGCATTAGGTTGCGGTATCAAAGGAGAGGACTGGCAAGAGGAAAAGCTTAGGTATCATAGAATCATCATCATGACAGATGCAGATGTTGATGGGTCACACATCAGAACTTTGCTCTTAACACTTTTCTATCGCCAGATGCCTGAGCTTATCGAGAAAGGTTATATCTATATAGCTCAACCTCCTCTTTATAAGCTGAAGAAAGGCAAGCAGGAGACTTACGTAAAAGACGATTCTGAATTAAGGGAGCTCTTGGTAGCAGAAATCCTAGATGACGCAAAACTAGTGCTTAATAAAAAAGGAGAGTCCATTACCGGACAGGCTCTAGGTAAATTTATTTCTCAACATGAAAAAGTCCAAACTACATTAAGGGGAATGACTCATATATATCCAATAGAGATGTTAGAGGGCATAAAGCACACTACAATTCTTAAAGGTCTAGATGACGAGAAGGCAGTCAAAAAATGGTCATCTAGTTTAGAAAAATATTTAAACGAAAAAGCCGAACAAGGTTCAGCATGGAAAGTGAAAATAGAAAACAAGGATGGCTCAGATCTAGAGCCTAACATCTCTCTGTTAAAACATGGAACTGAATCTGAATGGGGCCTCAATAAAAGTTTTTTTAAATCTAAGGCGTATAAGGACTTGGCAAGCCACGGAGCTGATATGACAGATATGTTTAATGATGACAGTCACTTTGAAATAAATGGCAAATACATACCTGTAGATAATTTTGCCCACGCCCTAGAAGAGGTTCTTCAGATATCAGAGAGGTCCTTTACTAAGTCAAGATATAAAGGTTTAGGTGAAATGAACGCTGAGCAATTATGGGACACCACCATGAATCCAGATATGAGAATTTTAGGCCAAGTTACGATTGAAGATGCCCTTGCTGCTGATGAACTGTTTCATGCTCTTATGGGAGATGAAGTAGAACCTAGAAAAGAGTTTATAGATGAAAATGCAAAGCTGGTAGTTAACCTAGATGTATAGGCCCCTTTAAGAATTTAAATTATTTTCTACCCATTTCATTACTTTGACTGCAGACTCTTTCGAATCTTTGACATAAAAAGGCTCACCAATCTTCAAAGTAATAATTCCTGGTTTTTTAATGAACTTATGAGCAGGCCAACAATTACCAGAGTTATGACAAAGCGGTAAAACTTTAACATTATTTCTTTTGGCCATTTCAAAACTACTTCTTGCATATTTCCCTACTCTACCGGCTTTAACTCTTGTTCCTTCAGGAAACAATAGAACATACATACCGCTTTGTAGTCTATTAGAACCCTCCTCTAGAGTTTGAAGAATGGCTTCTTTGGGTTTGCTCCTATCAATAGCTATGGGATTTAACATTTTCATAGCCCAGCCCCATAAAGGAATATATAAAAGTTCTTTTTTTAATAATGTGCACAGAGGATGAAACAAATATTGCATGGAAAAGGTTTCCCATTGCCCCTGATGGTTTGAAACAATTACACAAGGTTCATCTGGTAGATTCTCTTTTCCTATTACCTCAACCTTTATTTTACAGGTTAGATGCAAAAACCAGTTTGCAAATTTAGGCCAAAGAGAGAATAGTTTAAGTCTGTTATTTAACCCTAAGAAGGGACCAATCAGGCAGGCAATTAAACTAGCCAACACTCCTGAGGTTATATAACCTATATAGAATATGGCAGATCTAAGAACAGTCACTTTGAGTGTGTACTATAAATTTGGCAGCCTCTAAAAGATTATTAAAACAGTGTTCAGGCGGAGGGCTGTTTTCAGTACCAAATACTTTCTCACCATAGCCTCCTGTTTTGATTAGTAAAGGCGTGCAACCAAAATTCCGTCCCGCCAATATATCTGACTCTTTATCTCCAATGAAATACTTACCTTTTAGGTTTATATGCAGTTCATCTTCTATTTCCTTAAGAAGTCCTGTTTCAGGTTTTCTGCATAAACATTTAGTTTCTGGGGCATGAGGGCAGTAGGCTATATATTCAATCTCGCCTCCCTCTTTGCCTAAAAGATTGATCATGTAGTTATGAATATCCGCTAGATCAGATTCGGTGATAATGTTTTTCTCAATACATGCCTGATTAGTAGCAATAGCTATTTTGTAGCCATTCTTATTTAGTAAAGCTATGGCTTCGAGGCTTCCTTTTATTGGTTCAAAATCTTCTGGCCTTGTAACATAGGTCATTAGATCTACATTTATAACCCCATCTCTATCTAAGATTACTAATTCGTCCATAATCACCTATATATTATAATTTTCAGATAAATAGCGGCTAACTTCTTCTATATGCACTCTTTTTTGTTCCATGGAGTCTCTATCTCGTACAGTTACAGTATTGTCATCTATAGTTTGAAAATCGACGGTAATGCACGCAGGTGTGCCCACTTCATCATGTTTTCGATAACTTTTACCGATATTTCCTGTATTTTCTAAAAGAATTCTTCCTGATATAGTTTTTTGTAAAGTATTTTTTAAATTAAGAGATTTTTCAACAATTTCTTTATCATTCCTTTTCAGAGGAATAACAGCTACCTTTATGGGAGATAAGTGAGGTTTTAGAGATAAAACTGTCCTTTCTTTATCGTTATCCAGGCTTTCTACTTTATAAGCTTCATTCAGAATGGCTAGGAATCCCCTATCAACGCCTGCTGAGGGCTCAATTACATAAGGGACTACCCATTCTTTGGTTTCTAGATCTTGTACTGCTAGTTTTGCATTAGATTGGGAGTTCTGGGCTACTTTAGCGCTTATTTTCATATCTTTTTGTCCTTTAGTATGTGAACCAAGGTCAAAATCAGTTCTATTAGCTATGCCCTCTAGCTCTTCCAGTCCATGAGGGTATTTGTACATAATATCCACCGTGGCTTTAGAGTAATGAGCTAATTCATCTTTGGGAACATGATAAAGCTCTAAGTTTTCTTTATTTATTCCCTGGTCTTCCCACCATTGTAGCCTTAAATCGGTCCACTTTTGATGCCAGTCATCATCTTCTCCCGGTCTAACAAAGAATTCTAGCTCCATTTGCTCAAATTCACGGACCCTGAATATAAAATTTCTGGGAGTAATCTCATTTCTAAAAGCTTTTCCCATCTGGGCTATACCAAAGGGAAGAGGGTGCGGAGTAGAGTCCAGTACATTTTTAAAGTTAGTAAAAATATTCTGCGCAGTTTCAGGTCTTAAGTATGCAAAAGAATTTCCATCTTCTACGGGCCCTACATTTGTCTTGAACATTAAATTAAATGGCCTTGGATCTGTAAGATCATCTGATCCGCAACCCGGACATTTTCCATCTTCAATATGATCGGCCCTCCATCTGGAATTACAACTTCTACAATCTAACAGAGGGTCTGAGAACGTATCCTCATGCCCAGAGTATTTAAGTACCAACGGGTTCGTTAAAATAGAAGAGTCTATGCCTTCGATGTCGTCTCTTTCATAGATCATAGATTTCCACCAAGATCTCTTAAGATTATTCTTTAGCTCAACACCAAGCGGGCCGTAGTCATAAAGACCCTGAAGACCACCGTAAATTTCATTTGATTGAAATATAAAACCCCTTCTTTTACATAGAGATACTAAGTCTTCCATTGTGTGGTTATTCATATTATTAGTAAGTACTTACTATCTTTAAAAGATAATTAATATATAGATTCTTTGTTGTTTCGTTTAAATTTTTTATATTCCCATGAATATTGTTCTGGAATCATCATTATACATTTTTCAAACTCATTATTCATTTTATCCACACCCTCTTGCAGCTCAGAAGGAAGATAAATTTCTTTACTAAAATGGATAATAAAACCTTCTCCTTTTTGCTTTCTTTCACAATACATTAAGTGTGCTGCACATTGTGTTTTTTGTTGTAACCTGGGAACAAGAGTTAAAGAATATATATCAGTATTAAAAAATTTTGAAATAATCCCGCTGTCTCTTTTAGGGACTTGATCGGAGGCCATTGCAACTGTTTTACCTTTCTTTAGGGCAAGAAGTAATTTTTTTATTCCCTCAGGATCAGTGTTCACCATTTCCACTCCAGCATCATTTCTTGATTTAGTGATTACGCTGTCCAGATTTTTGTTCTTAGGCTTCGTATAAGGAATAGTACAAGAAGTTATAGATCCCAGATAATTTATCAATATTTCTATATTGCCTAGATGAGGCGTAAAGAGCAGAAGCCCTTTATGTGAATCTATGGATCTTTCTATATCTTCAAGATTTTTTATCTCTATAAATCTTTTGTTATAAATATAGTTCTTTTTTCCCCAAACAAGACCGCTCTCTAATAAATTCATTGTGCTATGGAAAAGACTTTCTCTTAGAATCTTATCTAGGTCCTTTTTGGTTTTCTCTGGAAAGACTTGAAGAAGATTTGTTCGTGATATAGTTTTATGTTTATTTGGCAGAACATAAAATAAATAGGATAAGCCTATGCCAGTCAAGAAAAGGACTTTATAAGGGAAGAGGCCTAAAAACTTAATTAAAAACCTATAAAATACACTATAAAGTGACATATGTTGCTTAATTTCTCCAAAAAGCAGGCGTGAAAAGTAAAAGTAGAGTAAAAATTTCAAGCCTTCCCAGCAACATTGACAGGCATAAGGCTATTTTAGAGCCATCAGTAATATCTTTATAGTTCTCTGAAACAGCTCCAAGTCCTGGTCCAAGATTGTTTAAAGTTGCCCCAACCGCTGAAAAGGCTGTGAGGAAGTCATTATTTTGAGAGAGAAGAAACATCAATATAATTAAGAAAGTGGCTACATAAACAGCAAAGAAGCCCCAAACTGACTCAGATACTCTAGGGTCTAGTGATTTCTTTCCAAATTTAATGGTGACAACCGCATTTGGGTGAATAAGTTTAGTGATTTCACTAGATCCCTGCCTTATTAGTATTAAGGCCCTTATAACTTTGATTCCACCTCCGGTGGAGCCTGCACAAGCCCCTATAAAAGCGGCAATCAGTAGCATTATTGGAACGAATAAAGGCCAATTAGAGTAGTTAGATGTTAAGAAACCTGTTGTTGTGCCTATTGAAACTGCCTGAAAGGCACTATCAACTAACATTTCATCGTAAACATTATCACTGAAAAGCAAAGTGAGATAAGTAATTAGGGCGGTACTAACAAGCAAAGACAGATATAGCTTTACTTCTGAATCATAAAAATAATGCAGTAATCTCTTTTTAGTCCAGGCCAAATAGTGAAGAGCAAAGTTAATACCAGCAATTACCATGAATATAATAGCTGTCCATCTCAAAGAGCTATTATTAAAGAAGGCGAAATTTGCATCATGAGTTGAAAAGCCACCAATCGAGATAGTAGAAAAAGCATGTCCAACTGCATCAAACCAGCTCATCCCAAAATATTTATATAAAATTGCACAAGATATGGTCATAGAGACATACACAAACCAAAGTGCTTTTGCCGTTTCGGTTATTCTTGGTGTTAATTTGGAGTCTTTCATGGGTCCAGGTGTTTCTGCCTTATAAAGTTGCATACCCCCAACGCCTAAAAGCGGAAGTACCGCAACAGCCAAAACAATAATACCCATACCGCCCAACCATTGAAGTAATTGTCTATAAAATAAAAGAGATCTTGGCATATCATCTAAACCTACAAAAACAGTAGCTCCAGTAGTGGTAAGACCTGATATAGATTCAAAAAGAGAATCTATGTATGTAACTCCTTCTAAATTCGCTAAATAGAATGGTAAAGATCCAAAAAACCCTAAAACAGTCCAGAAAAATATAGTAATTATAAAACCATCTTTAGTTCTTAGCTCTCCGTTCTTATCAGCGGCTAAGAAAAACATGAAACAGCCTATTACAAAAGTTATAAAACCAGACAAAATGAAGTTATAAACAAATTCATTTTCTTCAAAGAAATACGCAAGAAAGCCAGGAATAACTTGGGCAATACTAAAGATCATAAGGAGAGTTCCTAGAATCCTGGTAGTGAATGGGAATTTCATTTTAAGCAGGTGAAAAGGTTTCTTTTACCTGTTTTATAGCCTTTTTATCTGTTAAAAAGACTATAACATGATCGTTCTCCCGTAAATGTACGTGATCATGCGCAATTTTACCCTTATTATCCCTTATAAGCGCACCTATAGTTGCTCCCTCAGGTAAAGATATTTCTCCTAATTCTTTGCCAATACTGCTTTCTTTTCCAGATGGTGATTTTTTTGCTATAGCTTCTATGGCCTCAGCTGCCCCTCTTCTTAGCGAGTGTACCTTTACTACATCTTTCCCTTCAATTTCTGCTAAGAAAGTTCCAATAGTAATCTGAGAAGGTGCGATTGCTATGTCTATTCCTTTGTCTTGAACGAGATCAACATAAGCAGGATTATTTATTAATGCTACAACCTTATGAGCACCCATGTCCTTAGCTAGCAAACACGACATTACATTTGCTTCATCGTCATTAGTGACTGCAGCAAAGACATCAGTTCCTTCTATATTTTCCTCATGAAGCAAGTGTTTATCGCAAACATTCCCTTCCAATACAATCGATTGCTCCAATTTCTCTGATAGTCTTTTAGCTCTATCATGATCTGAATCAATTATCTTAACTCTATGATTATTTTCTATTCTTTTGGCAAGCCTGCTTCCTATTTTGCCTCCTCCTGCAATAATTACATTTTTATAAGGCTCTTCTTTCTTTCTCATTTCGTTCACAACTTTAGAGGCTTCCCCTTTTTTCGATATAAAAAATACTTCGTCTCCTGCTCGAATCGTAGTTTGCCCTGTAGGAATTATAGATTGACCTTCCCTGAATATTGCGGCGACACGAGAATCTACTTTAGGCATATGCTTTTTTAGATCACCTATTTCGTGGCCAATCATGGGACCTCCATCAACAGCTTTGACGGCTACAAGGTTAAGTTTTCCTTGTCCAAACTCCATAACCTGCAGAGAGCCTGGAACTTCTATAAGGCCTTCTATATGATCGGTAATAAGTTGCTCGGGACTTATGTGTATATCAACAGGGATTACCCCTGACTCCATTGCTTTTTTTGTTTTTCCTTTGAGATAAGAGATTTCTCTGACTCTTGCGATAGTTTTTACAGATTCATTCAATACTTTAGATATCATGCATGACACTAGATTTGTTTCATCACTCCCAGTTACCGCAACAACCATATCTGCATCATTAATACCTGCATTAACTAAAATATTAGGGAAAGAAGCTCCCCCTAGAAGGGTTTTTATATCGGCCTCTTCTTCAAGTTTGTGCAGCTTAACGGGATCATTGTCAACTATAGTAAGATCGTTTTCTTGAGACAGGAGATTAGCGAGCGTGCTACCTACAGCTCCGGCCCCCAAAATGACTATTTTCACAAGTTTATGTAAGACAAGTTTTTTCTGATTATAGTCTTATTTTCTGATTAGAAAATACTTATTAGTTGGTGGTACTGAATTTTTTATATCTATTAATAAGATCCAAATATCCAAAGACAAAATCTTTTCCAGAAACTTTATTTTTTCCTTCCATTTGAATTTTTTCTATGAGAATTGAAGAATTTTTACAACAAAATATCACCATATCATCTTCGTATACTTTTATTGTGCCCGGTGGAAGGTTTTCTTCTGCTTTAAAGTCTCTAGCTTGATGCACTTTAATTCTTTTGTCCCCAAGGAATGTATAAGTCCCATACTTAGATCCCAAAGCATTTATTTTTCTGATAACCTCCATAGAAGAATCTTGTTGCCAGTTTAGTTGCAGGATAGATTTATCAATTTTTGGTGCAATAGTTACTTTCGCTTGATCTTGTTTTGTATGATTAATTTCTTTGTTAGAAATCTTGTCTAAAAATTTATTTAAGTTTGTCTTGCTGAGGTCAATTAGCATTTCTTCAACTTCTTCAAGTTTGTCTTTAGGACTTAGATCGCAATCATGTACCTCGTAAATGGGTCCTTCATCAAGACCCTCTGACATTTGCATATAACTAACACCAACCTTTTTGTCTCCATTTAAAATCGAATATTCCATAGGAGACGCTCCCCGCCATCTTGGCAAAACAGAAGCATGAACATTGATGCAATCAATTCTGGGAATTTCTAATATATTTTTTGGAATCAATAGGCCATATGCCACTACAAGCATTAGATCGGGTTTAAAAGTTTCTAGATCTATTAAGATTTCATCTGAGGCTAGTGACTTTGGCTGCATTAATGGTATTTTCTCTTTTTCTGCGAGCTGTTTTACCGGTGATGGCCTAAGCCTTTTGCCTCTGCCTGATTTTCTATCAGGTTGTGTCAGCGCACATACAACCTCATGTCCAGACTCTAAAACAATTTCTAAATGCCTTGCTGCAAATTCTGGAGTTCCTGCAAATATAATGCGCATATTATTATGATATTTTAGCCTTGCTGAGCTTTTTTCTAATCATTTCTCTTTTAATATTAGAAATAAAATCAACCATCATCTTCCCATCTAAATGATCCATTTCATGTTGAATAACAACTGACAAGAGGCCATTTACCACTTCTGTTTGCCTCTCTCCATTAATATCTAAAAAAGAAATTTTTATCTCACCAGGCCTTTCTAGTTCTTCGTAAAAGCCAGGAACAGAGAGACATCCTTCAGAATAAGATTTTTTAATGGGATCGGTTATCTCTTCTATTTCAGGATTAATTAAAATCAAAGGCTTATCTTTATTTTCACTGATATCTATCACAATAACTCTTTTGTGAACATCTACTTGAGTAGCAGCTAAACCAATGCCAGATCCGTCATACATTGTCTCTAACATATCTTCAGTAAGCCGTACGACCTCGTCATCAACTTTTTCAACTGTTTTAGCTACTGTCCTCAAACGAGGGTCGGGAAATATTAAAATTTTTAACAATGCCATGATTTAATTTTGAATATATTAGTATACAATTTTTAATTTGGA
>CEWO01200418.1_pt1 | contig 12898 bp, 12 predicted proteins | sample 361561 | NCBI WGS metagenome assembly CEWO01 (sample SAMEA2623627, study PRJEB7988) | marine metagenome | isolation source: saline water (ENVO:00002010), including
GGTAGACGCAGTAGGCTTAAACCCTGCGGAAACATTATTGTTTCGTGTGAGTTCGAGTCTCACCCTCGGCACCAAAATTAAATTTATAAATATAAATAATTTTTTGAGAATTATTCCCAAAAAAATTTTATCCTATATAATTAAAATAGATAAAGTTTCAGGAGCACCAAAATGAAAGTAGCTTATGTTTTAAATATGCCAAATGCAGCAAACTATAAAGTAGGTGAGATGATCTTGCCTCAATTAGAAGAGGACAGACATGGGGTAGAGGTAGTTGGTATATTCTTTTTTGATGATAATTGTTTGATGTTGCAAAAAGGTAACCCAAAAGGAGAAAGGCTATCAAAAATAGCAGCAGAAAAAAATATTTTACTCATGATGTGTGATCAGTGCGCAATCCAAAGAGGCGTAGCGACAGGTGAAGCAGGCAATGCTAAAATTGTTGGAGTGGTAGATAACGTACATGTTGGATGCTTTCCAGATTTATATGCAGCTTTAAGCGGTAATATGCCTGATCAAGTGATTTCATTATAAATTTAAAATATTGCCAACGGATTCACTGGTGAGCCAGTACCACCTTGAACATTAAGAGGAGAGATAATGAATAAAAATTCATGCCTCTCTTCTTTTTTTGCATATTCTGCAAGTGGGTCTAAATTCGTATTATCAATTAATGGCATACCCAAAAAAGGTAATGCCATAAAATGAACCGGCCAACTAGCAAATTTATCTGGACCTATAGGAATAGTCCCTTGATATCCTTGATTGCTAGCATCCATCATATCCCATCCTAAAATTGATGCATCATATTTATGAAAAAATTCTATGCACGATGCGTGTACTCCAGGCATATCTACTCCCATTTTATTATAGGCTGGATTATCATTTAAAAAATCCTGCATGCCAGATCGAATCAAAACAGCATCTCCACTTTTTGGCTCAATGTCATTTGCTTTAGCAATTTCTTCCAATTCCCAACCATGAACAGGATTTTCATGATCAACGTATGATACACCTCGAAATGCAGGAACATCATATAATACTCCTCTTGTAAAAATGCCTTCTTTCATATTTTGCACGCCTAATGCTTCAGCGCCATTTGATGTTACTAATGAGCTATCAAAATCATTATACATAGGTCCATTAGGGCCGACAAAATTATGACACAACGCATCAATATGCGTGTTAGTTAGGCCATGATAAGAAACTCCAATATAATCATGAGAGTTAGATGGACCAAATGAAACAAAATGTTGTGCTGGATTAGGATTCCTTGGACTAGGAGTTGTATCAAGAGGATATGAACAAGAAATTGAAATGCCGTTTTGTACAAGAGATGAGGCGTGTTTTCGTACTTCTGGTGTAATTAAATTTAAAGTCCCTAATTGATCATCCTTGCCCCACCGACCCCAATTATTAAACTTTTTTTTATCTGCTTCGTATTGCTCTGATGAAGGAGCCTGCTTATTAGAAAGAGACATTTGTAACTCCAAACTAAATTTATTTAATTTGAGAATACCATCAACTTTACTAGTAAGTTAAGATGATTTGATAAAGAAATTTGTAATGCGAATAATTATGGAAGATTTTGAACCAGTTATTGGCCTTGAAGTGCATGTTCAATTATCTACAAAATCTAAAATGTTTTGTAGTTGTTCTAGAGATTATTTCAATGCTTCACCTAACACAAAAGTTTGTCCTGTATGCCTAGGTATGCCAGGTGTACTGCCTGTTATCAATAAAAAAGCGGTTGACCTTACAATTTTAACTGGATTAGCATTTGGCTGCGATATAAATGAATATAGTACATTTGCTAGAAAGAATTATCCATATCCAGATCTGGTAAAAGGTTATCAAATATCTCAATTTGAAAAACCTTTGTGTCTAAATGGTACTGTCAAATTTAATATTAGCAATAAAACCATCGATGTTGCACTTGAACGTATACATCTAGAAGAAGATACTGCTAGACTTATTCATGATGCAGATATTGTAAAAGGGCAGCAAGTTTCGTTAATGGATGTCAATCGTTCAGGGGTTCCTTTGATGGAAGTTGTCAGTAAGCCAGATATCCATTCAGCAGATGAAGCAATAGGGTACTTAAAGAAATTACGTCAAACACTTCGATACTTAGAGATTTCAGATGCAGATATGGAAAAAGGTTCTTTTCGATGTGATGCAAATATTTCCGTTAAGCCAAAAGGTGAAAAAAAGCTTGGCAGTAAAGTTGAAGTAAAAAATATGAATTCATTTCGTTCTATTCATAAAGCAATAGAAACAGAAATCATTAGACAGTCAAATTTACTCATAAAAGGTGAAACAGTCGCACAAGAAACAAGAGGTTTTATTGACGCACAAGGAATTACTGTCTCACAGAGATCAAAAGAGCAAGCGCATGATTATAGATATTTTCCTGAACCAGACTTACCTCCTTTAATATTCAAAAAAACACACATTGATGCAATTCACGAATCTCTTATTGAGTTACCAAATGAAAAAAGTCAGCGTTTTCAAGATCAATATAAACTTGCCTCAGATGAAGCGGAATTTTTGTCTTCTTCAAAACTTAAAGCTAAAAATTATGAAGAGACTATTGAAATCATTTTAGAAAATCGAGCAGAAAAGAAAATTGATACTGCACTAGCGAGGATTATTGCAAACTGGTATATGGGTGATATAGCAAAACACTTGAATCAAATTAGTTTAGATGCAGAACTACAGGATACTAAAGTTAATACAAAACAAATAGCTAGTCTAATTACATTACTTTCAGATAAAACAATAACTAGTGCAGTAGCCAAGACCGTTCTGGAAAAAATGTTTGAAAATGGACAAGATCCACAAATCATTGTAGAAAATGAAGGCCTTATACAAATGAATAACGATGATGAAATTAATAAAATAATTGAAGTAATTATAGAGAATAATGAAAAGGCAATTTTAGATTTTAAATCAGGAAAAGAAACTGCATTAGGTTTTTTAATAGGGCAAGCTATGAAAGCAACCAGGGGCAGAATCGATGCAAATAATGTAAAAGAAATAATTATTAAGAAATTAAATAAAGATTAAATATGTCATCAAAAAACTTTTTTAAATGGCTTTATTTTGGACTTCATATTAAAAGATGGCTAGCATTGATATTAATCGGCGTCATTTTTATGGCTTTAGGAATTGCATATTTACTAAAAGAGGCTTATGAAGTTTTTATTTTTCCAGAATGGGTTGTTACTCTAACGTTGCAATGGTTACCAAGATGGGTCAGGGGATTGGCTTTTATTATTTTATCTGTCTCGATTATTCTCATTGGTGCTTGGAAATTAAATCACTCAATGGTTTCTACACTGCTCCCTAACAGTAAGAAAAACAAAGTTATTGATTCAATTTACGAAACACAAACTTTAAAAAATGGGCCAAAAATTGCTGTAATAGGAGGAGGCACTGGAATGTCCATGTTGCTTAGAGGCCTAAAAACATACACTTCAAATTTGACTGCAATTATTACAGTTGCTGATGATGGTGGATCAAGCGGAAGACTAAGAAAAGATTTGAATATTTTACCACCTGGTGATATTCGTGCATGTATATCAGCTCTTGCAAGCGCAGAACCGCTAGTAGCAGAATTATTTGAATACAGATTTAAGTCATCTAATGAAGAGCTTGCCGGTCATTCGCTTGGTAATTTATTGATTGCAGGAATGGCAGAAATAACTGGTTCAATGGAATCAGGTATTCAAGCAATTTCCACTGTTTTAGATGTTCGAGGCACAATCTTACCATCAACCTTAGAAGATATCAAAGTCTCTGCATTTTCAAAAAATGGCAAGGAAATACTTGGTGAATCAAATATTGGGAACCAAAATGATCCAATAGAAAAATTAAATATTGAACCTATCGCACCAAAGGCTTATCAAGAGGCAGTTCAAGCTATCAATGAAGCTGACGCACTAATTATTGGGCCCGGATCATTATTTACATCAATTTTGCCAAATCTATTAATACCTGACATACAACACGCAATGGTAAATAGTAGAGGAATCAAAATATTTGTGACTAATGTTGCAACTCAGAATGGTGAAACTAATGCGTTTAGCGCATTTGATCATTTTAACACTATATCAACCCATATAGATAGCTCCCAATTGTTTGACATTATTCTTGTAAATGATAATTCTATAGATAAACCTTTTCCAAATAATATAAATAGTGAGCCAGTTAGCATTGATATTGAAAAATTTCCGAAAGATACTCAAATTATTCAAGCAAATTTAGTTAATCAAGAAAATAGATATCATCATGACTCTGATTTGTTAGCAAAATGTATCAATAATATTATTTCGAACAAAGCTGATATTTAAAACTAAAATTTGCATGGAGTTAAAGAAAAAAATTATATATAATAAAAAGGAATGAGGTCTTATGCGTGAATTTTTAAGTTTTGCACAAATAATAATTTCTTTATTATTGATTTTTTTAATACTATTGCAAGTTAAGGGGACTGGATTTGGTGCTGGCTTAGGAGGAATAGAGTCAGAATATCGTTCTCAAAAAATTGCTTCGCGTTCTCTGTTTCGTTTGACTATCATAGTAATAGTCACTTTTATAAGTCTCTCAGCTATAAGTGTGGCAATAGATTAGTCATTAGTTATTTTTATGGTTGCAAAACATTCATCTAAAATTTTAAATTTATTTTTTATTTTGATAATAATTTTTATTACGATAATTACTGCTAATATTTTAAATCAAAATGATGAGGAAAATAAATACTCATTAAGAGAAGCAACAGTTGGTATTCCAAGTAACCTAAATCCAATAATTCAAAATCACAATCAATCAGAAAATGACATTATTGCATTAGCATTTAATGGTTTATTTAAATTAGACAATGAAGGCAAGCCAATTGTAGATCTTGCAAAAAATTGGGAAATTACCCCGGATGGAAGGACATATACAGTACATCTAAAAGAACCTATATTTTGGCATGATGGCAATAGGCTGACGAGCGAAGATGTAAGCTTCACAATAAGCTATTTAAGGAATAACTTAGGTGTTAAGCAAAATCCAACAATATGGAATGAAGTAGAGGTATTTTTTATTGATAAAAAAACAATCATTTTTCATCTTCAGGAAAAATTCGCGCCTTTTTTAACATATTTAACCTTTCCTATTTTGCCAAAACATATTTCGACAAAAAATTATATCGTAAATGACAAATTTATAGCTAGCAATATTATTGGTACAGGCCCTTACATAATGAGAAATTTGGATAATTCGGAAGCATATTTTATAAGAAACCCCAGCTATCATCATGGAGTTCCAAAGATTAAGAACGTTGAATTAAAATTCTTTGAAGAAAAAAAAGAAATCCTAGAGGCAATCAATCAAGAACTATTTGATTCATCTATGCTAATGTTATCAAACAAAATGTCTATTAATGAATTAAGTAATTATAAAGTGATCAAATATCCAATGGGGCAATCAACTACTTTATTTATGAATAATCTAATTGAACCATTTAATGATATTGTAAATCGACAATATATTCATCAATTACTCAATAACAGTGATTTTTTCACAAACATGCAAAGGGATTTATCTATTGAAATCATTCCAGGCAATTCAATTCATCCTGCCTTATGGGCGAGTCAAAAAACTGCCCAAAATAAAAAGCAATTTGCTGGTCATGACCATGACCATGACCATGACCATGACCACAATGCGCCAGATGCATTAATACTAATAGTCCCTCAAGACAAAAATTTATATTCAATTGCTGAAAACATAAAAAAAGAATTATCCAAAGAACATATAAAAATTAATATTATAAGATTTACAAATAATCAAAATTTTGAATTAGAGCTTGCATATAGAAACTTTGATTTTGCATTATTAAATATTTCTGGATTACCAGATCCAGATCCTTATTACATCTGGCATACTTCTCAGACACTATTACCTGGATTTAACATATCTGGTGTTAGCGATTTATTGCTTGATAGTTTTATTGAGCAAGGAAGAATGAATATAGATATGTATGAAAGATTAGCAATATATAGCAAATTTCAAACTCGATTTAATGAAATTAGACCTGGAGTTGTTATTGCCCATCCAATATATACTTATATAACAAAAAGAAAGATTACTGGCCCAGAGTCAACAATTATTTATAACTTATCTCACAGATTTAAAAACATACATAAATGGGAAAAGAAAATTAATCAAGGATAAAATTGATGATCACTAAAATTATTTTTTTTGCTTCTGATGAATTTGGCGCTGATGCTTTACAAGCATTATTTTCTGAAAAAAAATATCAAATATTATGCCTTATTTCTCCTGAAATAAAAAAACAAGGGCGCAATAGAAAAATTATTACAAAAGAAATAGATGCGTTTGCAATAAAAAACAATATAGAAATTTTAAGACCAAAAACGATAGACAAAACTTTTATTAGTTTACTTTCAAAGAAACAGCCTGACATAGGTATAGTTGTAAGTTCAAGCTACTTAATTCCAGACAACTTAATTAATATTTTTCCAAATAAAGTTATTAACATTCATCCGTCTTTGCTTCCAAAATATAGAGGCCCAGCTCCAATTCAATCATCTTTAATAAATGGTGAAACTACAACAGGAATAACTGTTATGCAAATTACTAATCAGCTTGATGGCGGTCCGATTCTTGCGCAACTACCGCTCCAAATACAAAATACAGACAATGCAATGAATTTAAAGAATAAATTGATTCCTTTAGCTACAAAACTATTAATAAATACATTAACTAATTTAAAAAACAACCAAATTACACTAGAAAAACAAAATGATAAACATGCTTCATATTCAAAAAAGATTGAAAAAAATGATGGAGAAATTAACTGGTCAAAAAGCGCAGAAACAATCAATAATAAAATTAGAGCATATGTTGGTTGGCCTAACTCCTACACTAATTATCAGAATAAAAGACTAACTATTTTTTCTGCTCATCCAATAAGATTAGATGATAGTAATAAATATAAAAAAATTGGTGAAGTATGTGCAGGGAATAATAGAACTTACACCATTGGAAATACTGAAGAAAAAATTTCTGCTACTGTGCGTTGCAAAAATAGCGAATTAATCATATCCGAGTTACAATTGGAAAATAAAAACAGAATGTCAATTAAAGATTTTCTTAATGGGAATAATGATTTTTTGAGTAGCTCGCTTGGGTAAAGTGGTAATTATTAATTTGAATCAGAATTTGATGAATCTTCATCGGTTGCTTCAGCATCTGTAGCATCTGTAGATTCATCAGATGCAGCTCCTTCTTCTCCTTGATCCAGTTCGTCTTCTGCAGCAGTTTCTTCCTCAGCAACTCTAGGAGCAGAAGCCTTAACAATTAAAGAATCTAAAGGAGACAACACATCAATCGAGCTATCTAACTGAATATCAGAAACAAAGAGTGAATCATCAAATTCCACTAAACTTGCAACTGAAACTTCAATAGATTTTGGTAGAGAGCCTGGCAAAGCAGAAATTTGCAGAGAATCAATCCCATTTAACAAAACTGCCTTATTTTCTGTAACGGCTGGAGCCTCATCAATAATGATGATAGGAATATTAGCTTGAATCTTAGAAGATTGATCAACTTGATTAAAATCTATATGCTCAATATCCCTTGAAATTGGATGCCTAGAAACAGCTCGGATTATAACAGCTCGTGAAGATTTTTCACCGTTTATATCTAATTCAATATATCCATTAATTCCTTCTGAATTAAGCATCGTTTTTACTTTTGAATAGGGCATTTGTACTGGCATTGAATCTATTCCCTTACCATAGATATTGGCAGGAATGATTCCATTTTCACGTAAATTTTTTACCTTTTTACCAAGAATATCTCTTGGCTCAGCCTCATATTTTGATTCCATTAGACAAAACCTTATTTCCAACATACTATATCGATGTTAAGATATGTTATATGACCTATCATTTTGGTGCAAATAACTTTATGATTTTTTTTGAGGTAAAGATTAATGGATGAAAATGAATTAAATGATGATAAAGAAAAACTAAAAAAGGAAATTGAAGATTTATTAAATGAAATTAACGATTTTCCAAAAAATAAAAAAAATTTTTTTATTGTCTTATTGAATAAAATAAAAACATTATTTACAAAAATACTATTTGCTTGTATTGCAGTACCAAAAAATATTATTAATAGAATATCTCTTAATCAACTGTTTTTATTTTCTGTTGTACTGATTATTTTTTCATTATTCTTTCGAAGAATAAATCCATTATTGATGCAATGGTTATTTATATTAGCATCAATATTATTTGTTGTAAGTTTTGCAGGATTGGCTCTCTTCAAACGTGAAAATAAAAAAGAAAAATATTGGCGTGGTAGAATCATAAAATATGAGAATGATTCTATTTTCAAAAAGTTCTTAAAACTGTTTAAAAAAGATTAGCTATTAAATTAAGTCAAAATTATGAGATGTTTTTATGCTGAAATTGTATATTATACCTAGTGTATTTTTGGTTACGGTTATGAAAAAAAATTACAGGCTCATTTTTGCTACTATAATTTCTCTGTCTCTCATTAATTGCGGTGGATCAGAAAACGTAACTAATGAAGAAAACACTGAACAAAAAGTAGAGACTGCAGCCCCTTTTGAAAAAAAGCCTCAAACAGTAATTATTCCCAATACTAATGTGAGTATTAGTAATGATAGTAGCTCTGAAAAATCTATAGCTGCAAATGGTACAGTAAAGATGATACCTTATACAATCAAGTCTGGTGATTCATTGTCTCAAATAGCTTTGGACAACAATACTACAGTTGAGGAGATAGCAAAAATTAACAAAATCACTGATACGTATAAAATTTTAGTAGACCAAGTCATACTCATCCCTACTAATGATCCAGATGAAAAAAATGATACTAAACCAGAAAAACAACCTGCAACTCAAGAATCATCTTCTGAAACAAAGACATACACAGTTAAAGATGGAGATAGCGGTTATACTATCGCGCTTGATCATGGTTTAACCTTAGAAAAATTTGCTGAAATTAATGGCAAGACAATTGAAGAACTTAATGTTCTTTATGTGGGCGATGAGGTCCTTGTCCCCAGATAGTTTTATGCTATGATTTTATGCAAAGATAAATAATTACAGTTAATGATTGAAAGGAATAAAAAATAATGTCCTTTGATGAAAAGCTTAAGAAAATGCAAGAGATAAAAGACCAAGCTAAACTTGGTGGTGGACAAGACAGAATTGACAGACAACATGAGCAAGGCAAGCTAACTGCACGCGAAAGAATAGATTCTCTATTAGATCCTAACTCTTTTCAAGAGATTGATTCATTGAATCGAGCATCTGGAGAAAAAGATGATCAGAGTATTGTAGGAGATGCAGTAGTAACCGGATGGGGAGAAATCAATGGTAGAAAAGTATGTATATTTTCACAAGATTTTACCGTATACGGTGGTTCCTTAGGTGAAGTTGTAGGAAAAAAAATAGTTAAAATTATGGATATTGCGCTTAAAACAGGAGTTCCAATAATTGGCTTAAATGATTCGGGCGGTGCAAGAATTCAAGAAGGGGTTACTGCCCTAGCTGGCTATGGAGATATTTTTCTTAGAAATGTCAGGGTATCAGGTGTAATTCCACAAATCAGCGTTATCTTAGGGCCATGTGCTGGCGGAGCAGTATATTCACCGTCAATCACTGACTTCATTTTTATGACTGAACAAACTTCTCAGATGTTTATCACTGGGCCAGATGTGATACAAGCAGTTACTGGTGAAAAAACAACACCTGAAGAACTTGGTGGAGCATTATCTCATAATTCAAAATCTGGCGTAGCGCATTTTGCTTCAAAGACTGAAGAAGAAACATTTGAGGAAGTAAGAAGGCTTATTTCTTTTATTCCATTAAATAATTTAGATAGCTCACCAAAAAAACAATCTTCAGATAACGCAGATAGGCTTAACGATCAATTGATAAAAATCGTTCCTGATGACGAATCAGTTCCATATGACGTTCGTGAGGTAATAGAAGAAATAGTTGATGATGGAGATTTTCTAGAAGTACATGAACATTTTGCCCAAAATATAGTAGTAGGATTCGGAAGCTTCAATAACAAATCAGTGGGTATTGTAGCCAACCAACCGATGCATTTAGGTGGGGTTTTAGATATTAACTCTTCAAGAAAAGCATCCAGGTTTGTAAGATTTTGTGATAGTTTTAATATCCCTATTGTAACATTAGTAGATGTACCTGGTTATTTACCTGGATTAGATCAAGAGTATGGTGGAATCATTACTCATGGAGCAAAATTAGTTTATGCGTATGCAGAAGCTACTGTACCTAAAATTTCTATTATATTAAGAAAAGGGTTTGGTGGTGCGTACGATGCGATGGGATCAAAGCACCTTGCTGCAGATATAAATTATGCATGGCCTTCTGCTGCAATTGCAGTTATGGGTGCTGGACAAGCAATAAATATTGTTTCTCGAAAAGAATTAGAAAAAGCAAAGAACAAAGAAAAAAAACGAGAAGAACTAATTAATGATTATCGAGATAGACTTGAGCATCCATATATTGCAGCTGCAAAAGGTTATATAGATGATATTATAGAGCCGAAAGATACGAGATCAAAGATCATTAAAGCTCTGAACCTTTTAGAAAATAAATCAGAATCATTACCTCCAAAGAAACATGGCAATATTCCATTATAATTTTTAATAGTTTAATTAATTCAAGGAGGATCTCTTGGCAAAAATTTCAGTAAAAAATCCAATTGTTGAACTTGATGGCGATGAAATGACTCGTATTATCTGGAAATGGATAAAAGACCGATTAATTTTGCCATATTTAGATATTGATATAAAATATTATGATTTAGGAGTAGAATATCGAGATGAAACTAATGATCAAGTTACTATTGACGCAGCAAACGCAATTAAAAAATATGGAGTGGGTGTTAAATGTGCAACTATCACCCCAGATGAAGCTCGTGTTGAAGAATTTAATCTAAAAGAAATGTGGCGTTCACCAAATGGAACAATTAGAAATATTCTTGGCGGTACCGTATTCAGAGAACCCATTCTTTGCAGTAATATTCCTAGATTAGTTCGTTCTTGGGAAAAGCCTATCATTATAGGTAGGCATGCTTTTGGCGATCAATATAAAGCAACTGATATTAAAATAGATGGTCCTGGTCGTCTAGAGATGGTTTTTCATCCAAAAGATGGAGAACCTATCCAAGTTGATGTCCATAATTTTGACAATCCTGGAATAGCAATGGGAATGTTTAATGAAGATGAGTCAATTAGAGGGTTTGCTCGAGCATGTATGACTTATGGCATTAACAGAAAATGGCCAGTTTATTTATCTACAAAAAACACTATTTTAAAAAAATATGACGGTAGATTTATGCAAATTTTTCAAGAAATCTTTGACAGTGAATTTAAGCAACAATTCGATGATCTTGGTATTACTTATGAACATAGATTAATCGATGATATGGTTGCACAAGCAATGAAATGGGATGGTGGTTTTATTTGGGCAGCAAAAAATTACGATGGCGATGTACAATCGGATTCTGTTGCGCAAGGATTTGGATCATTAGGACTGATGACGTCAGTATTATTAACACCGGATGGAAATACAGTTGAATCTGAAGCAGCACATGGTACTGTAACAAGGCACTATAGGCAACATCAAAAGGGAGAGGCTACTTCAACTAATCCTATTGCATCTATATTTGCTTGGTCGCAAGGATTGTGGCACAGAGCGAGAATTGATGAGACGCCAGAACTAACAGCTTTCTCAGAAAAAATAGAACAAGCTTGCCTTAACACGGTAGAAGGCGGAAAGATGACAAAAGATTTAGCTCTTCTGGTTGGCAATGATACTGAATGGTTAACAACAGAAGAATTTTTTAATGCTATTGAGCAAGAGTTAATAAAATTATTGAATAATTAAAACTTAAGGAGCTTAATTGTGAAACATAAGGTAACGATAGTAGGAGCAGGTATGACAGGTAGCACGATGTGTCAGTTGCTTGCTCAAAAAAACTTTGCTGATATTGTGCTCGTTGATATCATAGATGGATTACCACAAGGCAAGTCATTGGATATCTTGCAGGCTGGTGCTTGGGGTAGGTTTAGTATTGATATAAAAGGAACAATTGAATGGGAAGAAACAAAAGATTCTGATGTTGTTGTAATAACTTCTGGTGTACCAAGAAAACCTGGAATGACTCGTGAAGATCTATTGAATACCAACGCAAGTATAGTTGAGTCAGTTATTACAAATGCAAAAAAATACTCGCCAAATGCAAAATATATAATCTTTTCTAATCCAATGGATGCAATGTGTCATGTTGCATTAAATAAAAGTGGGCTTAATGTAAATCAAATTATTGGGCAAGGCGGCATGTTGGACTCGGCAAGATATAGAACATTTTTGGCTAAGGAATCCGGCAGATCCGTTGTTGAAGTGAATGCTTGGGTTTTAGGTGGCCATACTGAAGCTACTATGGTGCCTATTGTGTCAAATGCAACTATTGGTGGAGTTCCTATAAAAAATGTACTCGATTCCAAAACTATAGATAATGTCGTAGATAGAGCTTCAAAAGGTGGAGCTGAAATTGTAGGTTTATTAAAAACAGGCAGTGCATTTGTTGCGCCTGCGTTTGCAACTATTGAAATGGTAGAATCTATAGTATTAGATCAGAAAAGAATACTACCAGCATGTGCAATGTTGAATGGTGAGTATGGAATATCTGACGCATTTGTAGGTGTACCAGTTACACTTGGTAAAAATGGCATTGAAGAAATACATGAATTTGATTTATCTAAGGACGAACTAGATAATCTTCAAAAAGCAGGTGCTGCAGTTAAAGA
>CEWO01046117.1_pt1 | contig 12855 bp, 10 predicted proteins | sample 361561 | NCBI WGS metagenome assembly CEWO01 (sample SAMEA2623627, study PRJEB7988) | marine metagenome | isolation source: saline water (ENVO:00002010), including
AACTGGAGCATTGAAAATCATGATATACAAGCTGGTTTACGTATTCATGCAGATGAAATGGACCGTTTTCAATGGGAAGATAGATACCAAATGGTTGGTGGTAAGTTAAACATGACTACAGCAGCAACTCCTGGTACTGATTCTAATAGAATCGATTCAGCTGAAGCTACTTCACTATACGTTGAAGATAGAATGACTTCAGGCAATTTCATTGTAACTGGTGGATTAAGATATGAAGAAATCACTGTTAAAAGAGAAGACTGGGGTAAAACAGACCCAACTCGTGCAGGAGATGCATCAATTAAAGAAGATACATTTGATGTGATTGTTCCTGGTGTATCAGTAGAATATGCACTTGAAGATGGAACTACGCTTGGATATGGTATTCATAAAGGATTTGCTCCTCACGGACCAGGTGGTACTAAGGTAGTTGATGGTGTTACTCAAGAAGTAAAATCAGAAGAAAGTTGGAATCATGAATGGACTGTAAGATCTTACGAAGGTCTGAATGGGTTAGAGTTAACATTCTTCATGAACAAGTATGATAATCTTCTTGGTGCAGATACTGCAGCAACAGGTGGTACTGGTTCAAACGAACTCTATAATGGCGGTGCTGTGGATGTATCTGGATTAGAATTATATTTAAGACGTATGCTAATGGATAATGGATCTATTCAATTACCAATTGAAATTGCATACACAAAAACTAATACTGAGTTTAGAGAATCATTTGATGGTTTTTGGGGTGATGTATCTCGAGGGGATGAACTTCCTTACATACCAGAAACAATGGTATCTGTAAACTTAGGTGTTAACATGGATAAAACTTCTGTTAACATTGGCCTGAAACACAATTCAGCAGCAAGAACAACAGCAGGGTCTGGTCGTTTAGATGACGCAAATTCTACTGATGCTCTTACTCTAATTGATTTAGGCGTAAAGCATTCACTTCAAAATAATATTACTTTATCTATGGGTATTAAAAATCTATTAGATAAAGATGCTGTTGTAGCACGAAGACCGTATGGTGCTCGTCCTACAATGCCAAGATCTATTTCTCTTGGAGTGAACTATAATTTTTAAGGTTGTCTTCTACTTAGTTGCTTTCAATTATACCTTAAAATAGAGGAAATAACGCTCGACGAAACCTTCCTGTCGGGCGTTATTTATTTTATGTAATAAAATAATAATTCTAATGTTATGCTAACATTCAATTACTAAATTAATAAAAATAAAAAAATAATGAGGTTAACATGAAAAAAATAATATTAATGACTATTTTTTGCTCTTTAGCTTTTGGACAGGCATACCATATGCAAACTGTTCTTGGTATCAAAGATGGCATAAAAGCAGCAGATTTTGAGAAAGCAATGATCCATCATAACAAAGCACATACAGGTCAAGGCGCTGTAAATACATTTTCGATCGTAAATGGACCTAATGCAGGTAAGTATGTAAGAGTTGCAGCTGCGCAATGGCCCACACCTTTAGATATGGTAGATAGTGTTTATGATGCGCTGAGTAATCATGCGCCAGTAGCTTATGATAAATGGAATAATAGTATGATTGAGCAAGTTGGAGGTATGGAATTTTGGACATTAAGACCTGATCTTAGTAGAAATATTCCAACGGTAGAAGGTGCTGATATAAATGGCGAACAACCAAACTTTATTACTATATATTATTATGGTGTTCAGCAGGGTGGTAATGCAAATACGGAAGCTGTTTTTTCAAGATTTAATGAAATAGCAATACAATCAGATAGTGCTCGCCCATGGGTTGCAATGACAAAAACTTTAGGTGGAAATGTCTCAGTATATTCATACTCAACACCACATATGACAATGTCTGAAGTTTTAGCTCCTGCGCAAGCAGAGTTTGCTACTGTTTTAGCTCAAATGTATTCTGAGGATTCAGATTTAGATACTAAGGTAAGAAACGGATGGTCATGGATTTGGAGTGAAACTTGGAGATTTAGACCAGAGCTAAGTACAACAAATTAATAAATTTTTAAAAAGTACTTAAAAATCAAGAGCCTATTAATGATTGTTAATAGGCTCTTTTTCTATTAACATTAATGTATGTTCAATAAAAAGTCAAAATTTGAATTAAAAAAAGATTTAGAGCAGGAAGCGTTTCAACGTATTACATGCTCTTTTTATAGATATATCAATATTAAAAACCCTGAAATTTTTCGCAATCATCTATATGAGAAATTTTCAAACTTAAATATTTTAGGCAGGGTTTATGTTGCCGATGAAGGCATTAATGCTCAGATAAGCGTCCCTGAGGATAAATGGAGCATGTTTGAAGACTATATTAACTCAGAAATACTGTTGAATAGCATAACGCTAAAAAAAGCAGTTCAAGAGGGAAGTTCTTTTATAAAGCTAAAAATTTTAGTAAAAAATGAAATCGTAGCTTATGGAGTAGACAAAGATTGTTACAATATGAATCATGTTGGCCAACATTTGTCAGCTAAAGAATTTAATGAATCAATCAACGAAGAAGGTTCTGTCGTAGTAGATATGCGTAATTATTATGAAAGTGAAGTTGGAAGATTTAAAAATGCGATTACACCAGATATTCATCGATCTCAAGAATTATTACCAGAAGTAGCAGAGTTAATATCGGATAGTAAAGATAAAAAAGTTCATTTGTATTGTACGGGCGGAATTCGCTGTGAAAAAGCAAGCGCCTATTTGATAAAAAAAGGATTCAAAGACGTCTATCAGTTAGATGGTGGAATTATCCAATATGCTCATGATGTTAAAAAAGAAAATATTCCATCAGAATTTATCGGAAAGAATTTTGTTTTTGATGACAGGTTAGGTGAAAAAATTACTGATGATATCATTGGAAAATGTCATCAATGCCAAAAATCATGTGATCAACATGCTAACTGTAACAATGATGCTTGTCATATTTTATTTATTCAGTGTGAAAATTGCGCAACAAAGTACGATAGGTGTTGCTCAGTCAACTGCAGGGACTTTAATGCGCTAGATGTTGAAGAACAAAGAAAACTAAGAAAAGATATAGATAAAAAAGTTTCTAGTGCTAAATTATCCACGAAATTTAGACCAAAACTATATAAACTATTTAATTATTGGAAATAAACATATGTCACTAGCAAACAAAGTAAAAGAAATGATAAGCAACCCAATTTCGGTGAGCTATAAAGAAAAAAAAGAATATAGTAAATTGGATATGATTGTATTGAATCCTGTTTTTCTTTTTCTACTGGTTGCTTCTGTAACATGGTCTGCGTGGGACGTTTCAAGACCTCAAACTTCTTCACCGGCAGATACTGCACTAAGCAATGCAATGATTTATTTTGAAAGAGGAGACTTTGATAATGCTGTTTTACAATTAGAGTCAGTAGTAGAAGACTATGAAAGAACATCAGCAGCAACTCATGCAAAATTTTATCTAGGTAGAACTGCTTTTATAAATGGTAATAATGATAAAGCAATGATGTTATTATCTGAATCTGCTTCTAAACTAGAATATTCTACATTAAAAACTGAAGCATATATTATGTTGGGACAGCTTGATTCTGATACAAAAAAGGCTATGAGATTTTTTGATAATGCAGCAAAAAACGCGTTATCTGAAAACGAGAAAACATATATTTCAATATTGAAAGCAAAGCGCTTAGTAGCAGATAACAATAAGGTTAAAGCTTTAGAAATTTTAAATAGTTTAGATACAGAAAATAGTCAATATATTGAGCTATTTGAGGAAGTGTACGGAACAGCGCTAACTTTAAACTAAGTTTCTTGTTTAAACGGTTTTTAATAAATATATTTACGCAGTATTTGAATGGGCCACGGCCCATTTTTGTTATAATAAAAAAACTATAATATTTGAAAGGTTACTATGGTAAACAGAGATTTAATTGAAATTTTTATTGAATTAGCGAGAGAGAAAAATATTGAGCGTTCTGAATTAGGAACAATTATTGAACAGCTTTTTTTATTTATTATTGATAAAGAAAAAGGCGAATCTGACAATTGTAGTGTAATTGTAAATCTAGATAAAGGTGAAATTGAAATTTATGTAGAAAAAACTATTGTGGAAGAAGTAGATGATGACCACTTCGATATCACTCTTGAAAGAGCTCTAGAGCTTGAGCCAGAGCTTGTAGATTTAAAACTAGGAGATACTTTTGTAGAAGTCGTTGATCCAGCAAACTTTGGAAGAAGATTGGTTGCTAATGCTAGACAGTTCTTAAATAAAAGAACGCGTGAAGTTCAACAGCAGTATATATACGAAGACTATGTCCAAAGAATAGGTGAAGTGATTATTGGTACTGTTCATCAAGTACATAGAGAAAATACCTTTGTAAATATTGAACAAACTGAACTTAGAATGCCTCGAAATGAGCAAATTTTTTCAGAGAGATTTAGAAGAGGAGATACGATTAGAGCGCTTGTAAAAGCAGTTGAGGTTACTCCAAAAGGTCCAGACATTTTAATATCAAGAAGTGATGACTTATTTCTATACAAATTATTTGAAATGGAAGTTCCTGAAATTGAAGATGGTATTATTGAGATTAAAGGAATTGCTAGAAAGCCTGGAGAAAGAAGTAAGATTATTGTTCATTCTATTGACAAGAGAATTGATGCGGTTGGTGCCTGTGTAGGTATGAGAGGAAGTCGTATTCAATCTGTTGTTAGAGAATTAAACAATGAGAAAATAGATATTGTGAATTATACAGATAAATCTGAAGTATTTATTACTAGAGCTTTATCACCAGCTAAACCTATTGATTTATATATAGACGATGATAGGAACTATTGTGTTGCAATTTTTGATGAAGGTGGTTTAGAAAATGCTGTTGGAAGAAGTGGTGTAAATATTAATTTAGCTTCTAAATTAACAGGCTTTACAATCGACGCGTACACTAAAGAAGAATATGACGAAGTCCTAGTAAATCAGAAAACCAATCTTGACACTTTTAAAGGTATTAAAAAGGGCGTATTGAAGAAATTAGCTGGCGCTGATATTAATAGTGTCGCAGACTATTTAGGAACAAAAAAGTTTGTTCTTGTCGATGAACTAGATCTTACTGGAGATGAAATTAACTCCATAAGTGCTGTTGTAAATACTTTTATTAGTAGAAATGATGAACCAGAAGAAGTCGAGATAGAAGAAGCTCCTGCTGAAGAGCAAGTTGAAGAAGTTGTAGCCGAAGAAGTTGCTACTGAAGAACAAGTTGAAGAAACTGCCATTGAAGAAGAAGTTGCAGTAGAAGAAATTCCTGCTGAAGAACAAGTTGAAGAAGTTGTAGCTGAAGAAGCTCCTACTGAAGAACAAGCTGAAGAGGAAAAATAATACATGACTGATTCTATTAGAATTTTTCAGCTTGCAAAAGAGCTGAACATATCTCATAATGATATTGTTGATTTTCTAAAATCAAAAGGAATATCTGTTACAAGTCACATGTCACCAATTGACGGCAAAACTCAGCAAGTTGTATATACTGAGTTTGCAAAAGATAGACAGTCTGCGGAAAGAGATAGGAAAGAGCAGGTTAGAAAAGAAATACATGACTCTAAGGTAGTTATGGAGACAAAATCTGTTAAAAAATTCAAAATCATGTCAGTTCAAGATCAAAGAGAACAAGACAAAGTAAAAAAAGCCAGAATCAAAGAACAGCAAGAAGAAGTAAAGACATCAGATACAAAACCAGAACAGGTTTCTGAAGTTAAAAAACCTAAGAAAAAATTAAGAAAAATTACATTAAGAGAACCTTCTTCATCTCTAGATAAAAAAGAGATAAAGAAAGATAAGGAAGCAATTAAAAAAGATACTTCTGCTGTAAAAAGATTAAAAAAGACTTTAGCATCAATGGATTCAAGTCCAAAAAAGAAATCTTATAAAAAAGCTAAGAAAGATTCTGAAGGAGATTTAAACGATAGTCCTAGATCAATAGAGTTGGCAGAATATGCTAGTATTGATGAGATAGCAAAAGTTTTAGATGTAAGTACCAGTGAAGTCATTGGAAAATGCTTACAGATAGGAGTTTTAGCTACGGTAAATCAACGATTAGAATGGGATATAATTGAGTTAATTGCTGGCGAATATGATGTAGAGTTAAGTAAGTATGAAGAAGTAGTAGATGATTTGTTTGTTATGGCTCATACAGAAAAGGAATTAGCAGATGCAACCAGTCGTGCACCCGTTGTAACAATCATGGGCCATGTTGATCATGGTAAAACATCTATATTAGATTATATAAGAGAAACAAAAGTAGCAGCAGGTGAATCTGGTGGTATAACTCAGAGAGTTGGAGCGTATCAAGTTGATCATAATGGTAATAAAATTACATTCTTAGATACTCCTGGACACGAAGCTTTTACAGCAATGAGAGCAAGGGGAGCACAATCTACTGACATTGTAATTCTTGTTGTTGCTGCAGATGACAGTGTTATGCCTCAAACTTTAGAAGCTATTAACCATTCTAAGGCAGCAGAAGTACCAATTGTTGTTGCTATAAATAAAATTGATAAGCCTGGATCTGATCCAGACACTGTTAAAAGAGAATTGTCTGAAAAAGACGTATTAGTTGAAGATTGGGGCGGTAAAATTCAATCCGTACACACTTCTGCTATTACAGGTGAAGGTATTGATGCATTGATGGAAGCAATTCTATTAGAGGCTGAAGTGTTAGATCTGAAAGCAAATGCTAAGATTGAATGTAAGGGAACAGTAATTGATTCTAAATTAGATAAAGGTTTAGGTGCTATAGCAACTGTTTTAATTCAAAAAGGTACTTTAAGAATAGGAACCCCATTTATTTGTAATAATTATCCAGGAAAAGTTCGTGCAATCATGAATGAAAGAGGTGAACGTATTAAAACAGCCGAACCTTCAGATGCAGTGCAAATCCTTGGATTTGATCAAGTTCCTCAATCTGGAGATATTTTTGCAGAAGTAAGCAATGAATCAGATCTGAAAAAGATTGCAAACGAAAGACAAAGAATTAAAAGAGAGATTGACTTACAAATGGTTCAAAAAACCTCGTTAGATAGTATATCTGCTCAGATTAAAGAAGGTGATGTTAATAATTTGAATATTATTATAAAGGCAGATTCTGATGGGTCTATTGAAGCTCTAATACAGAGTTTAGAAAAGATCAACAATGAAGAAGTTGGAGTTGATATTGTACATAGAGGAGTCGGTAATGTAAGTGACTCCGATGTATTATTAGCTCAAGCATCTAAAGCTGTTGTAATAGGTTTTGGTGTTCAAATACCGTCTAATACAAGATTATTAGCTAATCAAAGTAATGTTGAAATTAGAGCATATAATATCATTTATCAGGTTGTTGAAGATGTAAAATTAGCTGTTGAAGGTCTATTAAGACCAGATCTGGTAGAAGAGGTGCTTGGAGAAGCTGTTGTTAAGGAATCATTCAAGATTCCAAAAATTGGTTTTATTGCTGGTTCGCAAGTTGAAAGTGGAAAAATCACTAGAGACTGTTTCGTTAGGCTTATAAGAGAAGACGAAGAATTAATATCAAAAGGAAAGCTAGTATCATTGAAGCGTTTTAAAGATGATGTCAATAGCGTTGATTCTGGTTTGGAGTGTGGAATTGCTGTTGAAGGTGTTAAGAAATACTTTCCTGGAGATAGAATTGTAGCATATAAAATAAATGAGATTAAAAGAAAACTATCATAAAGTTGAATACTAAACCATTTTCAAGATCAGAGCGCGTTGAACAACAAGTTTTAAAAACTATTAATCAAATTTTATCTAAAGATTTAGATTTGAGAAAATATGGTTTTTTAACTTTTTCAGACGTTAAAATGACTTCAGATTTAAAGCACGCAAATTTATTTTATAGTATTATAAATCCCACCAAGGACTTAAAGATTATCAATAAAGAATTAAATTTACTAGTTCCCACATTTAGGAAGTATTTATCAACATCTCTGAAATTAAGGTCAACACCTACATTAAGATTTATTTATGACGACTCTTTTGAGCAATTTCAGAAAATAAATGAATTAATGAAAAAAATTGACTAGTTATGATATATAATATTTATAAGCCTAAAGATTTTTCTTCTTTTAGCATTGTGAAGCAAGTTAAGAGAATTACTCGTGAAAAAGTAGGGCACTCTGGTACATTAGACCCATTCGCTGACGGTGTTCTAGTATTAGGTGTTGGAAAATCAACTAAAAAGCTGTCAGATATAATACAATACGACAAGACATATAAGGGTATAGTTAGATTAGGGGAAAAAACTGATACAAAAGATCTTACAGGTACAGTGATAGAAGATAAAGAAGTTCCAAATTTTGATAGTATTAACTTTGAAAAAATATCTGAATCATTTTTAGGTGTTCAGATGCAGGAAACTCCAATGTATTCAGCAAGAAAAGTAAATGGTGTTAGGCTTTACAAGCTAGCTAGAAAAAATATTTCAGTAAAAAGAAACCCCAAACAGATAGAGATCAAGTATTTAAAATGTATTCTAATTGATAGCAATACATTAGAAATACAAGTAGAGTGTTCATCTGGAACTTATATTAGAGTGTTAGCAGAAGATATAGCAAAAAAAATCGGTACAATTGGTCATTTAATAAAATTAACTCGAACAACAGTAGGAACATTTTCATTGGATGATTCACTCACAGTAGAAAAATTTGAGGAACAATGGAAATTATAAGATCAATTGATGATATGAAGACATTGGACTCTTCTGTAGTAACTGTAGGTAATTATGATGGTATTCATCTAGGCCATCAAGACGTATTGAAGCACATTATATCAGTAGGTAAAAATGAGAATATTCCTTCTTGTTTGATAACATTTGATCCAAACCCAGCATATATTTTGTCGAAAAGTAGTAAGCCAATGAATTTACAAGATATCGATTCAAAGCTTGCAGTGCTTGAAGAGATGGGTCTTGATAAAGTTTTAGTTATTCCTTTTACTTTAAATTTTTCCCGAATGTCTGCAGAAGATTTTTCAGACAATGTAATTAAGAAGTTGTTTAACCCTAAGTTGATTTCTGTTGGAGAGAATCATTACTTTGGTTTTAATAAAAAGGGAGATTTAGCATTTTTAACTGATTTTTGCCACAAAAATGAAATTGAACTACACACTCCTGAAATAAGAATGTTAAATGGAAAACCAATTTCAAGTACACTAACTAGAGGATTGATTTATGATGGACTATTAGATCAAGTTCCATCATTATTAGGAAGATTTTATGGCTTTAATGTAGTAACTGTGCATGGATCAAATAGGGGAAAATCCATGAATTATCCTACTGCAAATTTTATTCCCCTAAGTAAATATCAGATGATTCCCGAAGGTGGAGTGTACCTTTCAAGAGTGTTTATAGACGGAGAATACTACTTTGGAATGACAAATATTGGATATAGACCAACATTTAATGAAAAAAAATTTGTTATGGAAGTTCACATTTTATCTGATAAATTCAGCGACTTATACGATGAAAGTTTTTATATCGAATTTTTACACAAGATTCGAAATGAAAAAAAGTTTGAAAGTAGAGATTACTTAATCAAGCAGATTGAAGACGATAAGGAAGTATGTATTAAATTGATAGATTCTTTTAAGGAGAAATATGAAGTATAGTAAAGAAACAAGTAAGATTATCCAAGACGCAGGTCTTGATGCTAGTAACGTTGGTAGTAGTGAAGCGCAAATTGCACTTCTTACAGATCGTATTAGATCATTGACTGAACATGTAAAGTTACATAAGAAAGATGTTCATTCAAGACATGGTTTAGTTAAGCTCGTATCACAAAGAAGAAAACAATTGAAGTATTTAAGAAAAACTAAACTAGATAGCTATGATACATTAATCACGAAGCTATCAATAAGAGGATTATAAAGAAGAAAATATGATAAAAGTAGAAAAGAATATAGCAGGCCGACTATTAAAAATTGAATCAGGCCAAATAGCAAGACAAGCGGGTGGATCCGTATTTATTACGTATGGAGATACTGCAATGCTTGCAGCAGTTTGTTGTTCATCTGAACCGAGAGAAGGTATAAACTTTCTTCCAATGCAGGTTGAATATAGAGAAAAACATTATGCGGGTGGAAAAATACCCGGAGGTTTCTTTAAGAGAGAGGCGAAACCAACAGATGCTGAAGTTTTAACTTCACGTTTAACGGATCGTCCAATTAGACCTTTAATTCCTAAGAATTATAGAAACGAACTACAGATTATGTTAACCACAATGTCTTATGACGGTGTAAATACACCTGATGTAGTAGCAGCGATTGGTGCTTCTGCGGCATTGTTATTATCACCAGTACCATTTGACGGTCCAATAGCTTCTGTTAAAGTTGGATTAGTTGACGGAGAATATGTTTTAAATCCTACGCTAGAACAAATGGAATCATCCGATTTAGATTTGATGGTAACCGGTAAAAAAGATAAAATTTGTATGATTGAAGGTGGTTCTAACTTTGTTCCTGAAAAAACAATTTTAGAAGCATTGGATATTGCAATGGATGGTATTAATGATATTGTAGATCTTCAAATGGAATTTTCAGAACATTTTGATAATTCTTATGAGATTGTTGACAATACAGTAATAACTGACGAAGTAATTAAATCTCTTGAAGATTCATTTGCAGATCAAATAGAAAAATTACTTGATATGGATTCTAAACAAGCAATGGATGTTGCATACAACGAAATTGTAAAAGAAGCTTCGACTCCACATGAAGAAGATGAAAAAATGTATTCTGAAGTTAAAGAGTATGTTAAAACTATGTTTAAAAATGCAGTTAGAAAAACTGCCTTAGAGAAAAAAGTGAGAGTTGATGGTAGAGGATTAGATGATATTAGACCAATTAGTATTGTTCCATCATTATTACCTCGCGTTCATGGATCTGCATTATTTACTCGAGGTGAAACGCAAGCAATTGCTGCGCTTACTTTAGGTAATGCTAGAGATGAACAAATTATCGATTCAATGGCAAGTGATTACAAGAAATCATTCATGCTACACTACAATTTCCCTCCTTATTGTGTGGGAGAAACTGGAAGAATTGGTTTTACAAATAGAAGAGAGATTGGTCATGGCCATTTAGCTGAAAGATCGCTAAAACCTATACTACCTTCATCTGAAGAGTTTCCTTATACAATTCGCGTTGTATCAGAAATTACAGAATCAAATGGATCTTCTTCCATGGCATCAGTTTGTGGTGGCTCTTTAGCTATGATGAACGCTGGAGTGCCTATTAAAGAGCATGTTGCTGGTATTGCAATGGGATTAATCACCGACGGTGAAAATCATGCAGTATTAAGTGATATCTTGGGAACTGAAGATTTTTATGGAGACATGGACTTCAAAGTTGCTGGAACTAAGGATGGAATTAGCGCTATTCAATTAGATTTAAAAGTTCCTGGATTACCAATGGAAATTTTATCTATGGCATTAGAGCAAGCAAATAAAGGTAGATTGCATATTCTTGATGAGATGAATAAAGCAATAAGTACTCCAAATGCATTGTCTCAATATGCACCTCAGATTGAATCATTTAAAATTGATAAAGAAAAAATTGGAGCTCTTATTGGTCCAGGTGGAAAAAACATTAAAGCTATTCAAGAAAGAGCTGAATGTGTTATCAATATTGAAGATGATGGAACTGTTAGTGTATCAGCGGCAGATAAAGCAGCACTAGATAATGCTATAGCTCAAGTTAAAGCAGTTACTGAAGATCCGAAAGTCGGTACTGTTTTTGATGGTAAAGTTACAAAGCTAATGGAATTCGGTGCTTTTGTAGAATTTGCTCCAGGACGTGAAGGTTTAGTACATATATCACAATTAGCTTGGGAAAGAGTTAATAAAGTGAGTGATGTATTATCAGTAGGAGATGCTGTAAAAATCAAATTATTTGAAATTGATAAGCAGGGTCGTTTAAACTTTAGCATGAAATTGCTAATGGATAAACCTGAATAATTAAAGATATTTAACCTTAAATAATAAAGTTCAATATGAAAATTGGCGTTCCTAAAGAGATTATTTCTCAGGAGTATCGTGTATCGATTAATCCTGAGACAGCAAAGCTTTTAATCGAAAGTTCACACCAATTATTTATTCAAAAAAATGCTGGAGATGGTAGCGGCTATACAGATCAAGACTACGAAAAACTTGGTTGTACTATAGTCGATACCCCATCTGAAGTTTTTACAAATTCTGACTTAATAGTAAAAGTTAAAGAGCCTTTGAATGAAGAAGTAGAGATGATGAGAGATAAAATGCTATTTACATATCTCCATCTTAGTTCCTCAAAAGATTTAACTAAAAAACTTCTCGAGTGTAATGTCACATCGCTTGCGTATGAGACAGTAGTAATAAATAATGAAACTCCAATGTTGAAACCTATGAGTGAAATTGCTGGAAGATTATCATTGCTAGATGCTATAGAATTACTTAAAAAGAGTAAAGGTGGTAAGGGAAAGCTAATATCAGGTACTTCGCTTTCCGATCCTGCAAATGTGTTAATTATCGGAGCTGGTATTGTTGGAGTAAATGCTATGCAAATGAGTCTTGGTCTTGGAGCTAATACAACAATCTTAGATATCAACAATGAATTGCTTAGAAGTATCAAAACGCAATATCCTGCAGTTAACATAGGTACCTCTTCAAAAGAGCTTATAGAAGGGCTATTACCAATAGCAGACATCGTAATTGGTGCTGTATTAACACCCGGAGCTAAGCCCCCAACTGTAATAAGTAGAGAAATGCTTTCCTTGATGCAGCCTAAAAGTATCTTATCTGATGTTGCGATAGATCAGGGGGGATGTTTTGAAACCTCAAAAGTTACTTCTCACAGCGATCCTACATA
>CEWO01038980.1_pt1 | contig 12805 bp, 9 predicted proteins | sample 361561 | NCBI WGS metagenome assembly CEWO01 (sample SAMEA2623627, study PRJEB7988) | marine metagenome | isolation source: saline water (ENVO:00002010), including
GATGACAATTGTGGTTCTACTAATGATTGTGTAATCGGCGTATCTCTTACTGCTTGGGCAGGATTAAATTCCAATGATCGACCAGGTAGTCTTCCTATGGCTGAATACAATCTTTCAGCAACATTATATTATGAAACCGGGAATATAGCAATAGATTATCCAGATGTTTATGTGGACAAAGCAATCGCTACATGGGATTCTAATTCGGGAGATTATGGTTCTGGACAATATGACATAGGTACTGTGGGCGCTGAATTACCTCTCGAAGGGTCTGTCATTGACCCCGGTTTGGGGGGATTCAAGTATATTCCTAAAGATCAATGGGAAGAAGCGGATTTCGGGTGTTATTATTTTACAGTAGATGTGACTCAATCAGAACCATGGTCAGATACAAATGAGATAATTTCTCATACATCTTACTACATCTATGCAGAAGAGGAAGTCAAAGACAACGGGCCGCAGCAAGGTGGCGGTGGAACTCAAGAAACTTGGACATCTACCGAAAGTTGCTGATTAGTCCCAAGTAGATAGGAATTTTTGCATCCTCTCAGTTTCAGGACTATCGATTATAGATGACTTCCCTTCCTCTGCAACGATCCCTTGGTCCATGTATATTACCCTATCAGCAACATCTCTGGCAAATCCAATCTCATGGGTTACAATTATCATAGTCATGCCCTCATCTGCTAGAGAGCGAATATTTTCTAATACAGATCCTATTAATTCGGGATCTAGAGCACTTGTTGGCTCGTCAAATAGAAGTATTTCTGGTTTCATGGCCAAAGCCCTAGCAATTGCTACTCTTTGTTTCTGGCCTCCCGATAGGTTACCAGGATATGCATCCTTTCTATCCAACATATCGACTTTTTCTAAAACTTCAAGTGCCATTTTTTCTGCATCATCATTTTTCATTCCTCTGACGTGAATTAATCCAAGAGAAATATTCTGTATCACTCTTAGGTGTGCAAACAATTCAAATGACTGAAATACCATTCCGATTCTTGATCTAATTTCATTAATATCTGCAGAAGGAGTATTTATTTTCTTTCCTTTTAGTATTACATCACCACTTGTTGGTTCAATCAGCCTATTAATGCATCTAAGAACAGTTGATTTACCACTTCCAGAAGATCCTATTATCGCCACCGATTCGCCTTTATGAACTTTAAAAGAAATTCCTCTTACAGCATGTACTCCGCCAGGATATATTTTATGTAAATTTTTAACATTTAATATTTCATCATTCAAATTTATCGCCTCATAAAATACCTAACCCTGGGATTCTTGTTTTCGCCTCAATTCTTCTTAGAATAAGGGCCAAAGTCCAAGTTACTACAAAATATGATATCATTACCATGCCCCATGTCCAGGTTATTTGGAATGTAATGGCATTAATCAATTTCCCCTGTCTTGTTAATTCTGTATATCCTATTACCATTGCTAAAGATGAATTTAGTACCAAGTTGACCATTTCATTTCCTAGAGGGGGTATGCATATTCTTATTGCTTGTGGGATAATAATTAATTTCATAGTTTGTAGATATGTCAGGCCAATACTTCTTCCGGCTTCCATTTGGCCAGAAGGGATTGCAGCTATCGCCCCTCTCAATGTTTCGCATTGATACGCACCTGAATTGAATGCGAGGGCACATATTGCACTCAAATATATTCTATCACTAAAAAAATCTGCTAATAATGGTATTTCCAGAAAAAATTCCGAAGTAGATTCTTCTATTATTCTTCCAATTTGGATGCCAAAGTGTAAAAATAGAAATTGTACAATTAGAGGAGTATTCCTGAAGATATCTGTGTATATGGTTGCAATCGAGTTTAAAGGCCTTAATTTCCAAGGATTAATCTTTATATTATTATTTTTTGAATAAGGAATTTTGATTTCATTAAAATTACCATTATTTAGTATAAACATACAACCAGGAATCAAAACCATTATTCCTAACAATAAATCCAAAAATGCACTCGTATTTCCTATTGGTGCAAAAATATTTTCCATACCTTCTAAATTTAATTCAGAAAATGATATCAATGATTCTGTTATCAGAAATAATGATCCTCTAATTTCATATTCTCCAATCGGTAGCCCGATAAGTAGTGATAAACCAAATAAACGTATCATTAAAGATCTAAATCGTTCTGGAACTTTTTTTCCTAGTAACCCATCTCTATCTCCTGAATTATCTCCTTTTCTATTAATAATTATTTGTAAAATAAATAATATTATAGATAGAAAAAAGAATGATAAAATACCAATTAATTTACTATCACTAGTTTTAGAAATAATTATTGATATTGGAATAATGAACCAAGTAGTGAATAATAATTTTTCGAGATGGCTTTCTATCATATCTTTGAGAGATGTAGGTGCGGTTTTGAATATAGCAAGAGTTATTCCTATCGCAAATCCAAAAATTATCCCAAACACGACAATTTTCATAGTAGCAATTAGTCCTTCAAGCATCCATCCAGAGTATTTTCCGACAAATTGTCCAAAATCATTAAAATCTTCTATTTGAAATCCTAAGTACTGATCTAATCCTTCTGAGCAATATCCATTCTCATCTAATGTCGTAATTAGTATTGTACCATTACTTCCTGAAGCAACGCCACAAAAACCATCAATCATCGCTAAGTCATGAATGATAATTTTCTCACCTTGGGTTAATAATGATAGATTATGCCTCTCAAATGCATTTCCTCCATTTTTACTTGTTGCAATAAAATTATTCTCTCCAGAGACAATAATTTTTATTGAATTAACAACTTCTATATTATTTACTCCAACATCATCCATATTCAAAGAAAGTTCATTATTGACTAATTCCCATTCAAAACCTATGTTAGTATCCAATCCTCTTGATACTAATATGTAACCCTCTTCAGTAACTGCATATGCACGAGAATCACTAATCAGTTGTAGAGATACTATATTATTATCTTCAACAAATGATGGAGTTTCTATTCTTTCCCAATTAACTCCTCCATTCAAAGTGGATAGAATAATTCCATCATCGCCAACTATTATCCCATCTAATCCATTTTGATCATTAAAGGATATCGAATTATAGTTATGTTCATTATCAAAAGTTTTATTTTCCCAATTTAAACCATTATAATGCCAAATTAAACCGTTGCTCCCAACTACGAAATAAGAATCAGTAGAGGATATTGCCACCTCTGCAATATTAATATTTTTATCTGGAATATTTATCTCATTCCAACCCTCTTCTTGTACTTTGTGAATCACTGTCCCATTAGTTCCGGAGACCAGTAATACTCCATTCAAGTAATCAGACGATATCAAATCCTCTTCTACTATTGTTTCTAATTTCATCCAACTATTTCCATTATCATTACTGTTAATAATAAGCCCCGATTCTCCAAAACCCCATAATTCATCTCCTTCTGTTGAGATAATACTGAATATATCTTCATCAAAATCTGTATCTATTATTTCCCAGCCACTTGTTATACTTGTTTGTGCACTCACCGAAGAAATATTAATCAATATAAAAATTATTAAGCATATTATTATATTTGTCCTCAAAGGTTTTTTTCCAGATACTGGAGTTTCTTGATTTCTCCTTAACAAGATACTCATTGTACCGCGATTAGTACATAGAATATAGAACCCACGTATGAAGAAATTTAAAAATTGTGTATCATCATCAGTAATGTTCATGTTCCTATTTCTCTTGTGAGGTATATGGGCGAGTTATTATACAAAGGTAAGGTAAAAGAAGTTTGGAGCACAGAATCATCTGATGTCATAGAGTTTAGGTATACCAATCAGATTAGTGTTTTCGACCAAATTATCCCTAGTTTAATACCAAATAAAGGTGAATCCCTAAATCGTACTTCTGCTCATTGGTTTAATCTTGTAGAAAAAGAAGGAATTTGTGAAACACATGTCATTGAAGTAAATGCACCTGATAGAATTTTGGCTCGTAAATTTGAAGTGATTAGAGAACCAGGGGCAATTTCTAGGGAAAAAGAAAACGTTTTTGTGCCTTTGGAGTTTATTTGTAGACATTATCTCGCTGGTTCAGGCTGGAGAAGATATGAGAGAGGAGATGCTCCTGCAGAAGAATTTGGTTTTGAACCAGGAACAATACTACACGAAGGAATAAAATTACCAAATCCTTATCTTGAAGTGTCAACAAAGTTTGAAAATTTTGATCGTTTATTGGATAGAGAAGAAGCATTATCAATTTCTAATTTATCTGAAAATGAATTTGATGATATTTTATCAATCGTTGTAAGAATTGATGAAATAATTAACAGAGAAGCATCTTTAAGAGGATTAATCCATGTAGATGGGAAGAAAGAATTTGCATTAGGTAAAGATAGAGTACCTGTATTAGTTGATTCATTTGGCACACTTGACGAGGATAGATGGTGGGACCTTGAATCTTATGAAAATGGTGAAATTGTACAATTATCAAAGGAATTTGTTAGGCAGCATTATCTTGACACTGGTCATCATGCAGATTTGTACAAGGCTAGACAAGAAAATTTAGAAGAACCTCCGATCCCAAAATTACCTAAACACGTGATTGAAGAAACCACTCAATTATATGTTAGTATGTTTGAGAGACTTACTGGAACTGATTTTTGATTTTAGATATGCCGTCTCATCAAGATGCCACATGATCTTCTCTCAGCAGTCAATAACAACATCATTAAATGCCTAATTATCTCTTGAACTCCGCCATCGAAAATCTCATCTGCAGATATTGCCCACTCTCCTTTTTTGATGGTTTTTATCAATTCAGTAACTTCTTTATGATTTATCCAACCCATTAGTTCCATGCCCCCTACTCCTTCTTGAAAGCCAGAATGCCCTAAGTTTTTTTCAGATAAACCATCCATCAATTTGAATAATAGTTCATGTAATCTGTTTATATCGTTATCAGAGGACGTATTTTGTATAAGGTATTTTATCGAATTACCATCTGAGGTTGGGAATCTACCAATCTTTTCTCTGATATTACTTTTACATAGTTGTTCGGGAATCCCTCTTCCTTCTTTCCAATCTAATGATGATATGAAAAGCATGGTTGCTTGATCAAATCTTGCATTCTCACCTTCTATTAAAGAAGGAAATAAATCTTCATTATTAATTAGTTGCAGTAATTCTTCATGTTCCCCGCCAATACTCTTGATGATGGGTTCTATCAATTCTTCAGCATCTATTCTCATTGGGTCAAATGTAAAGAAAGCACTGGTTGCCATATTAACTAAGACTAATTACCTATACCTAATCATTTCGGCGAATTCGTCTCAATCTACGTTCAAAATCATCCAATACTTCTTCATCTTTATTTTCCACTTCTGGTTCTATATCTTCATTTGGTAGATCATCTACATATGCATCATCTTTTTTATTATTTTCATTTATATTTTCAGTTATTTCATCATTTTTTATTTTAATACTCTTATCAGCATTTTTCTGTTCACTAACTCTACGTTGTATTGTTTGCTTAGTTATTTCTTCAAATTCTTTCATTTCCTTTCTGTTCTTATTAATCCATGCCAAAGATAATGAAATTAATATCACTGCAATAGCTGAAATAATACTTTCTAGTGTATTAAATCCTTCTTCACTAACTTCTCCTCCTGTTAAGACTTTTCTTATTTCATTATCTGCTGGATTTGAATCAATATCCCAAGGAAAAAGACATTCAATTTTGATTCTTATTTCAGTTCCATCTTCTATTTCTAAGGGCCTATCAAATTTTGGTTTAGGTGTCAGGATAACTCTCGTGCTCATATCTATTTTTTGTACAGATTCGTAATCTCCTCCGGTCAAGGAAATTTTACATTCTGCATCAATAAGTTGCCCATGCCCAAATCTTTCTGCAGTAATCTCAATTATTTGATTATCTCCTGTTCCTGATAAATCTACTGAGGTCAGTCCAATATTCCAATTACTCTTCCTGATTTCAAAGTTTTTTTCAGCACTTGTCATTTCTCTCCCGTATTGATCAAATATTTTTATTGTTAATTTTCTCATTCCAGGCAGGGGGCCCCAATTATCTGAGCTGAGGTTGATGGTAATGGATTCGCTATTAACTCCAGACGTGCCAAAATACGAGTCTATTGCATTGCCCATATCGTCGATTAATAATACTGTGTAGTCAAAAATTTCATTTCCAGATTCTATTGAACAGGAAGAATTAATTTCTTCAAAAAGTCCAGATATTTGGCATGAAACATTTCTTAGAATTGGCTGATATATTTCCATCAAGTACATGAGATTATTATTTTGATTAATTGTTATATTTCCAAATCCATTTTTCGCTGCAGGTAACAGCCAACCGTTTTCTGTCCAATCTAAATTATTTCCCTCTTCATCAATAACATTATCGCCATTAGAAGCTCCATGAATATTTATGAGTGCATAATCTTCAGCAATAGAAATTATTACGGGGGAGCTGGACCAAGAATATTGTACATACTTAGTTTCAATTAGTATTTCTCTCTGATTTCCTTCCGGGTCTTGTGCTAGTATCCTTATCGTCTTAATGTCTCCATTCCAATTTTCTGAAGGTATGATATCTATTGGAATGCCTGCTTTTTGACCAGCAGATAGTACCATCTTATCTTTCCCATTTATTACCCATCCATCAGGTAAACTCAATACCTGTAAAGTAATTGTGGTAGGGCTATTGCCTAAATTTTCTAGAGTGATTAGTGATTTTCCTCCATTTTTTGATATTTCCCAATTTCCATAATTTGACATCATAAAATCATTTATTTTTGCTACTCTAAGTGGAAGTGTCACTTCGGTTACGGCACTTGCATCTCCTTCTCTAATTCTGACGTGAAGCTCTACAGGGTTACCATATTGAGAGTTTTGAGATGGCGTTATATTGAGTGAAAGGGGAGCACTATTTCCTGGTTTAATCATTGGCATTTCTTCAGATAATTCGATGCTCCATCCATTTTCACCAACGATCCATACGGATACATATGGCTTAGTTTCCAAATTACCATTTTGAAAAACTGTCAATTCAATTTCTGATCCATTATTATCAATTTCTAAGTTGGCCTCTCCAGCAAATAATTTCCATCCAGGTTGATGAACTACTCCAACTTCATAAACAAATCTCATTACTTCCTCCTCTAGAGCAATTACAAATACTGTTACAACCATTTTAGATCCTACTAATGCTCCTTCGGGTACTGTAGAGTTAACATTCAATACAGCAGTTTCATTAATTTCAACATTATTTACTGAATCTCCAATTGCTGACCATCCAGATGAAAGGTCGTCAGGGTGTAATTCTATTTCTATCGAGGTTTCTAGTGATAAATCATCAATCATATTTCCTATATTTGTCGCAAAAACATTAATTTCTAATATTTCACTTGTAGATATATTATACGTCTCTTGCTTTAAGTCGACTCCGTCGACAAATGCATTAATTTCCCACTCATGGTCTTGTTTTGCCTGAATTATTATATTTTTGGAATCTTTCACATCTGTATTTCCTATTGAACTCATGGTCAATTCAATTTCTAAATCTACTCTTGCAGGCGTTGATTCAGGTATTATTATTGTAATCGGTATTGTTCTTAGGCTACCTGCCCCTAACGAGATAGGATTATTGGAGAATGTAATTAAAATACCAGGATCAGAAGTTATGTTATCATTCAACATTAATTTATGCGATAAATAGTAAGAATCATCTCCATTTCCTAAATTTTCAAGTCTCAATATAACTACTGATTCTTCATCAATTTCTACAGATATTGGTGTTTCCGTAGGCGATATTATTGCCAAACTAGCTCTATGAATTTGAAGAACTTCAAGAGAAAATTTCATATTATACTCATTAGAATCATCTTCATGTTCAAATTGATGAAATTTAGGCGGGGCATCGTCGGGTAATTGTAAATTAATAGTACCAGAAACTCTGGATCCCGGACTTCCAAAAATACTTATGGCATTTCCGTCTATTGTAATTTGACCTGTGACACTCCAATTCCAATCTTCTTTTTGCATTCCCGAATCGACAAGGGACCAATTCAAGTATTCTTTATCATTTGGTAAATCAGCAGTCAAAGTCCATTCTAATCCATCTGCAGGGGCCGATCTTAGATGGTTCGTTTCAACAATCACACCAGAAGCAACAAATGTCAACTGAATTGTTTGACATATCTCTTCAGATCCACTTCCGACGCACATTATTAGTGGAGTATTTACTGATTCACCATAATCTACATTATTTGGAACTGGTAAACGCACAGTCATATCCTTTGATTCTCCAGGTCCAAGTACTATCGCATTTTCTTCATTTCCTTGTGAATCATATATCTCTAGATTAGATCCCCAATCAGTACTATCCCAAGAAATTGCTATTTGATTTTCTTGAGCGTTTCCTACATTCTCTATAATTATCCAAGCAGAAGCCTTACTCCCTAATAATCCATAACCTTCACTAAAAGCAGTCCCATCAGGCCCTCTAAGTGATAACCCTCTAGTTCTATTTGCTTCTATTGGCAAGGTTGTTGTAACGCTAATATTCGTATCATCATCAAGTAATAGCTCTAAAATTAAAAATCCTGAATCTGAACCCAACGCCGTGCTCGGTGCAATTATAGTTATTTCAGGATTCCAAGATTCGCCCACTCCAATTTCAACTCCTGTTATGCTATTGGAATCTACACTCCAACTCCATCCTTCAGGAAGATTAGTAGAATCTATCTCCAAACTCCATGTTCCTGCAAGTCTACCTGTCGATCTTACAGTTGGTTTACTAACAGCACTTTCACCCGGGTCGACTCTAATGGGATCTGTAGAAATCTCAAAAGTGGCATTATATGTAGGAACAATTGATAATATTTTTTTCTGCACGTCATTATCATATCGCGTTTGAGAAATATTTCGGTATGGATCTAGTTTTAGTTCAAATTCATGCTCTCCCAAATCACCAGTCCATTCTACATCAAAACTTTCAAATGTTCCTGAATTGGTAGGATTGATAGGTTGCATATTGTCTGACCGGTATCTTCCGATTTCACTCCCATCGGCATATAGTACCGCATCTACTCCCTCTTCTGTTTCTGTTGTACCTGCATTTTCAAAGAAAGCCGTAACTGTAACAACTTCTCCTGGTTCAGGTGCACTGGGGTTAAATTCTATGCTTCGACCATCTACTAGTGGTCTAATGTCAGATTTACTTGTTGAAATTACCATATTACCTATTACTAAATCTAGAGTTGCATCTCCATCTATATCTGCTAAAGAAGGAGATGACCATGTCCTGTAATCAAGATTGATTTCATTTGACCATTCCGTATTTATGGCTGATGAGGTGCCCTGTTCGCCATCAAAAGCCCATAAAGATCTCCCGAAAGCAACTAATATATCCTGTATGTCTTCTCCATCTAGGTCCATTCCGACTACTGAACTAACTGCTATTTCATCATTCGGAGTACCGCTACTTTGTTCTAAGTCTCTATTCCAAATTTGGTTTGGAAAGGTCCCACTAACATCATGACATCCAACTTCACCATGCCTAGCTGTAGTGGTTTGCCACCATGTCACCCAACAAACTCTGTCAAATATGCCATCATCATCAGTATCTAAAGACGTCGGAGGCGCATCGGCATAACCATTTCCAGCATTAAAACTCCAAATTTCATCTCCATCACTAATCTCCAAACCTCTATATTCCGCACCATCTGCACTTGCAGATCCGTCAGCATCAGTAGGTATTGTAATAATCATCTCCGGGACATCGTCGGAATCTAGATTAGTGATAATTGGACCTGGAAGTCTAATATGAGGTACATCATTGTCCCCATCAAGATTATTTAGATTCAATCCTCCATCCCAACTAGAATCTCCAGTATCCGATTCTATTTTCCAAACCCACATACTTCCACTGTTAGCCTCTATTGTAGTAAGTAATACATATCCTGTTGAATCATCGGTTTGAGCAAATGCAGGATCCGAGGGATGACTTCCCTTATCTAAACTAACTTGCCAAATAGGACTCGGGACATTAGTTGCTGGTAAGGGAAGCGCTAAAACTACGGGGTCTTCCGAAATCTTATCTATTAGTGAAAGAACCAATTCTGCATCGCCATCCAAATCCAAATCAGCAAGTAATAATTGAGTAGTAGGATTATGGCCTCCAAATAAATTACTTGTGTAAGGCCCTTCATCACTAGTTATTCTAAGATTCTCATCATTCCATGTCCACAATAACTCTGATGAATGACCATTCACTGTCCATCCAGTAACTGAGCAAGTCAAACGAGGTGCATAAACCTCAACAAAAACTGAATTTCCTGCATCATAGGCCAGTATAATTTCTTGTTTGCCATCATTATCAATATCTACAATCACTGGTGATGTTTTTATCTTTTTGGTAGGGCCCAAATCAACTTGCCAAGCAACATCCGCATCTTCTCCTTCTATTATTTTTAGAATACTGTGATCTGTTCCTGAATTATCTTCAGTTTGTATCAGGATTGTAAATAGTGATGATTTTCCACATCTTTCTTCTGCTTCTACACTTTTTGTAATTGAATTTTCTAAATTCGCTATTGGAGTTCCTAATGAATCAGTGCCAATATCATATCCTTCGTATTGCCAATTTATTTCTGGACTAACTATTGACATTAATTCAGTGGCATTTGATGGCGAATCAAATCCTGCGCCTCCAGTTGGACTATGTAAGGGAGCATCGCTAATTCTATCACTAGTTCTCCCAAATTGAGGCCATGGTTGTTCTCCATCCGTCCATACTTCAGTAGCCCCATCTGAGGTGTCGGACTTAATTTTGATATTTGTCACTGAGTCTATATTACTGTGGATACTCACTAATGGAGTAATCACAAGCATGATTATTATACCAATGGTAATTGATGCTTTCCGGTTGCCGCCGGATTGTTTGGACAAAAGACCCGCTACCATTAGAAAATAACATGTCTAGGGAATCTTCTTGAACATTCGCACTAAACGTACACTAATGCTTAGATCTGCACACACTATTCAAAATGCCAAGAAGTATTATTGGCCGTTGCGCTTATACGAGATGTGCCGGTCGCGAAGTCCAATTGACCTCTCCTCTAGAGGCGTAGCCGATGAGGGACGAGAGGATTTTCCTCTGTTCCTTTCTTACAAATCTGAGGATGGGGCTGATTTTGAGGTTGAAAAAAATGTATAGGATTGTTACTAGAGAAGATACTATACGTATACCGGCGGAATATATTCGCCGTGGTCGTAAATTAGAAGAACATATTGATGAACTGGCACATGAAGCCTTCGAGGGTAGATTTGACGAAAATGAGCATTACACTCTCGTTACTTTCAATCATGAAGCTGTTGGAAGAGGTAAAATAATACATGGCGATGGGGCAATATATCAAAGTGTTAAATTTACTGCGTTAGTCTTTACTATGGAAAATAATGAAGTAGTAGATGGTGCAGTTTCTGAAGTCTCAGAATATGGGGCGTTCGTTAGAATTGGCCCTATAGAGGCGCTATTACATAAATCTCAGATTCTTGATGAACCAATTCAGGTTAATCTTGGCATACGTAGAATAGAAGGTTCTCAAACTGGTAAGGCACTGACTGAAGGTTCTTTTGTAAGGTCCAGAATAGTTTCTAAAGCAATAAATCAAAATGACCCTCGTTCTAGTAAGATTGGACTTAATTGTAAAATGGACGGATTGGGTTGTTTCGATTGGTTATCTGAGAGTGATTAAAAATGGTAAAAGTACCATTTGCATGTGGCGAATGTAATAGGATTTTGGATGATGGTATTTCTCAGTGTAATCATTGTCCAAATGCACCAGTTACCACAGATTGGCAAGGATTTGTCGTCATTCTTCACCCTTCCCGATCTGAAATAGCAAAAAGACTCAATGTTTCAGCACCAGGAAATTACGCATTAAAGGTTAATATTCGTTAGGAGATGATAATTTGGAAATAATTAAGAGAAAAGAAAATCATTTACTAAATAGAGTGGAAATAAACTTTACTTTGAATCATGCCGACGCTCCAACTCCATCTCTATCCGAAATGATAGATATGGTTATGAAACTAGAACCAGGTTCAAAAAGGGAATTAATTTTTATCAAGAATGTTAATACCCGATTTGGTATGCCTAGAACTACAGGTTTAGCTTTGATTTATGATTCTGAAAATGATGCTAGTTTAGAACCAGACTTTATCAAATCAAGACATAAAATAATTGAAGAATCTGATGGAGGAGATGAATAATGCCTGATGGAAGTCCAAATCCCCAAGCCAAGCACACAAAATATTCAGTAGAAGGAGATACTCTAGTCCGCAAGGGAATTTTTTGTCCTATATGTGGTCCAGGCGTTTTTTTGGGGATTCACAACGATCGAAAAGTTTGTGGAAAATGTGGCTATTCCGATCCTCCAAAGATTGAGAGAAGTATTTACGAGGAAGAATAATCTTCCCACTTGCCGTCATTATTTAGTACCTTAGAATTTGAAATATGCACTCCAATATTTTCCCTGCTTTTAAAGGAAAAAATATTATTTTCTATTTGTGATTTACCATCATGCCTCCAACCCGTCCATTTCCAAGATTTTTCAGTAGAGTCAAAATAGGCATCTAAAACAGGCCCGGGAGTTTCGATGAACAAAGGTTTAGTATCTATATCGCGCATAATTCCAATTGTTTTTCCATGCATCATTAGAAACCAACCACCCTCTTTAGAATATTTTACATTAGATATTTTATCTTTTAGTTTAATGATATTACTTCTTTTCATAGTTCTTTCATGGTCTAATTCCA
>CEWO01376935.1_pt1 | contig 12702 bp, 8 predicted proteins | sample 361561 | NCBI WGS metagenome assembly CEWO01 (sample SAMEA2623627, study PRJEB7988) | marine metagenome | isolation source: saline water (ENVO:00002010), including
GATACTATATGGAATTCAAGGTACTGGAAATGGTCATTTAAGTAGAGAGAAATTTATATTATTTTTATAAATCTATCTTTTGGCAACCTAAATCTTTTTCCGTAAACTCCATTGTCAGCTCTTTTACCAGCGCTAATAACCATGCATATTTTTGCTCTTTTAGGCAGTTTAAGAAGTTTTTTAATCTTATGTGAATCAATACCCTCCATTGGACAGCTATCGTATCCAAAAGCTCTTAATGACAGCATTAGTGTTTGACAAGCTAAAGCTGTTGATTTATGAGCCCATACATTCATATCACTAATACTAGTCGGCTCTCTAGGTATTGATCTTGTAAATCCAATAAAATAAGTTGATATTTTTTTTATTAATCCAAATAATCCAAATAATCCTTGATTATAAGCAAGAGGAACAATTTTATTATAATAAGTAGATACAGCTTTAGGGATTTCTTTGTGCTTAGACATATCTAACATTAATTGAGTATTTTTTTTCCAATTATCAGGCCTTGCAACACATACTACTAATTCTTGAGCTGTTTTTGCTGCAGGTTGACCTAAGCAGTAGTCTATTAATTTTATTTTTTTATTTTCATCTCTTACCCAATAAAACTCCCAAGGTTGTAAGTTTGATGAATTTGCAGAAAGAAGTGATAATTCTAAACATTGTAACATATCAGATTCTACTATTTGTTCATCATTATATATCCTCACACTTCTTCTACTCTGAACTACTTTAATAAATTCTTCTTTATTAACATCTAAAGCTTTTTCAATATAGGTATTTGAATCTTGAAATAATTTATTTAAAATAGGATCGTTTGAATTTGACATAAATAATTGTTTAAATTAGAAACTTAAAGTTTTCAAAACTATGAAGAAATTCTTATTTATTTATTTATTATTCTCAACATTTGTTTATTCTCAAGTAGAAGATAAATATGATTCAAAAAAAACAGATCTCCCCTACTGGGTTCAAGAAATGTATTCTGAAACACCAGACCCGGGAAAAATTGAATTATTATATAACAATTATTATAAAGAAAATAAATTTATTAAGAATAAACATACACAATACTATAAAAGATGGAAGAGATCATTATCAAGAGAAATTAATACAGAAAAAAACTCAATAACTCCTAGAAAGATTATGAATTTGAATTTGCCAGAATGGGAATGTGTTGGACCTTTTGATTTTGACAGAAATGCAGCAAGCACATCTTACGCTGCTGGAGCAGCCCATCTTTACACTGTTGAACAGTCTATTAGCAACTCAAATATCTTATACGCTGGAGGTGCTACCTGTGGCCTATGGAAATCATTAAACAAAGGTTTGCAGTGGATTCCATTATTTGAAACAGAACTGATGATTAATACAGTTTATAGTCTAGAAATTGATTTTACAAACCCTGATATAGTTTACTTTTCAGCAGATGACAATTTATATAGAACTATTAATGGAGGAAATAGCTATGAATTATTATATGAAATGAGCTTCATTAAGGATATTGTCATGCATCCAAATAATACCAATATTTTATTCATCTGTAGTGAAGAAAGATTGTATCAATTAAATATATCGGATAATAATTTAGAAACTTTAGTCTTTGGAGATGTTCTTGAATTGGAATTTCATCCTACCAACTCAAGTATTATTTATATCGTCAGACAAATTGGGAATAAAACAGAGTTTTTAAAATCTATAAATTCTGGAGAAACTTTTGATATATATGATAGTGGTTGGCCAAGTCCTAATTCTAATGATGAACAATTAAGAACAGAAATTGCCGTAACACTTGATAATCCCAATAGAGTTGTAGCACTTGCCACTGGATCTGCAAATGGAGGTAGTGGACTATACGGTATATATGTTAGTGATGATCAAGGTGAAAACTGGGAATTTAGATGCTGTGGAGTACAAGCAGGAGGTGTTCCTTCTGAAACCAATATGAATTTAATGGGATGGAGCCATGAAGGACTGGATGATGGAGGACAATATTACTATGATTTGGCGCTAGCAATAAATCCCAATAATGCTGACAACATACATGTCGGGGGTGTAAATCATTGGGTTTCAAATGATGGTGGATATACATTTACATGTCCTTCTAAATGGAGTTGGGCAGCTGATTCTGAAAACACGAAATATGTACATGCAGATATTCATGACATAAAATATTATAACGATGACCTATGGATAGCTTGTGATGGTGGAATATTTTACTCTAATAATCTGGGAGATACTATTCATCAAAGGATGTTTGGTATTGCAGGAACGGATTTTTGGGGATTTGGTTCGGGTTTTTCTGACGGTGATGTTATGATAGGGGGAACATATCATAATGCAACGCTATTAAAAGATAATGACACATATATTCAAGGAGATACCCTTGAAGGAACAAATGAGCTTGGTGGGTGGGTCTCAGTTTGTGGAGGAGATAATTATAGAGGATTTGTAAACTTTGGTGACAATAGGAAAGTTTATTTAGATGAATGGGGTTCTGGTGGTGGATATAAATTATCTGGAGATAGGACTATCCCATTAGAGGGCTTTAGCATGAGTGTTTTAAGCAATGCTTCTTATACTACAGGTGAGTCAAGTAATCTTGAATTTGATCCACGATGTTTTAATATTATATATATAGGTAATAATGATATTTTATATAAATCTTTTGATAATGGTTATTCTTCGATACCCATATATGACTTTTCCGAGAAAGTAACTTCTATTGAAGTGGGATGGGATAATCCAGATATTATATATGTTGCTACATATGATGGATACTGGTCTGAAAAAAATGTTTGGAGAAGTGAAGATGCTGGCCAGACTTTTGTTAATATTACTCCAACATTTCCGGGAGTTGTAGCAGACGATTGGATTCCTTTTGACATTACTGTTAGTAGTGAAAATGCTAATCATGTATGGATAGCAAGATGTCCAAATAGTTTAAGTTATAGTTCTTATGATGGAAGTAAAGTATATAAATCTACTAATGGTGGAGAAAATTGGACAAATATTACGGGAGTTGGGTTAAGTGGAGAAAATATAACAAATATTGAATATTTAAGAGGTAGCAACGATGGTATTTATTTAGGTACACGAAAAAATGTTTATTACAAAAATGATACAATGACCGAATGGATTCTTTATAATAATAAGCTTCCTTTAAGTACATATTCAACACAATTAGTACCATATTATAAAGAACAAAAATTAAAAAATGGTACAAATCGAAGTGTGTGGGAAGTAGATTTTTATGAATCACCAACCCCTTCTGCGCAAATTGCCGCAGATAAATTAACAATTAATTGCATGAATGATACTGTACAGTTTGTGAATCACTCTGCAATGTCTACAGATAATGCATCCTGGTCATGGAGTTTCCCTGGAGGAAATCCATCTAGTTCTACAGAAGAAAACCCATTAATTATTTATTCTAATGAAGGTCTATATGACGTGTCTTTGACAATAAATGATATATCTGGATCTGATAATCAAACTATCTTAGGAATGATTAATTACACGAATAATCCGCTTACAATGGGAGGTTTTGATTGTGATGGAACATGTCAAGAAGGCTTTATGAATACTGTATTAATTCTAGAAGATTCTTATGGTGACGGCTGGAACGGAAATTCATTAAGTATTATGGTTGATGATATATTATTAACTCAACAGACATTATCAAATGGGTACTATGATGAAATTAATTTATGCATTCCAATAGATATCAACACATGTGTTGAAATTATTGTGCAAGAAGGTGGCTGGCCTGAAGAGGTATCTTGGTCAATTGTTAATGAAAATGAAAATGAGGTATTATCAGGAGGATCACCTTTCTATAATCAATTATATGAAAATTGTCCAATCTATGGATGCACAAACTCAGATGCAATTAATTATGATCCTGATGCAAATAATGATGATGGAAGTTGTTGTTTTGGTGAATTTTACACAATTGTAATGGAAGACAGTTACGGCGATGGATGGAATGGAAACACATTAGTTGTAGGTAATTATGAGCTTGAACTAGAAGAAGGTTCTAATGAAGAAGAAATAATATGCTTGGAAGGAGATTTAAGTTGCTTCAATGTAGTTTGCGATGGAGGTGATTGGCAGTATGAAGTTTCATGGATAATTTATAATCCACAAGGTAATATAGTTTTGTCAGGAGGAGCACCTTATGATGGATGTTTTTTAGAGGGTTGCACAGATCCAATTGCATGTAATTTCAATATAGAAGCTACATTTGACAATGGAAATTGCTTGTATCCAGATGAGAATGGAGACTGTGAAAATATTATTTTAAATGAATATAATATAAATACTAATTTTTATACAATATCAGATTTACTGGGAAGAAATATAAATCAAAGTGAGTCTCAATATATATATATTCAAAATAATAATGGCAAGATCACAAAAAATGTAATATTTAAATAATTTATTTAAAATTTTACACTATAAATCCTTCGGATATTATAATTCATGTAACTTTATTTAATAAATACATATTATGAAAAATATTTTAATTTATTTTATTACATTATTTGCTATGACATTACATTCACAAAACAACATTTATGATATTGCTTTAACTGATATCGAAAATAATCCAATTAATTTAAATAATTTTAAAGGGAAATATCTATTATTTGTAAATGTCGCCTCATATTGTGGATATACAAATCAATATTCTGATTTACAGAAATTACATGAAAAGTATGATGAATTAGAAGTAATTGGACTTCCATGTAATCAGTTTTTGTTTCAAGAACCATTCTCAGAAGATAGCATTAAAGAATTTTGCTCAACAAATTATGGTATAAATTTTACAATGACAAATAAAATTAACGTTAAAGGCTCTAGTCAGCATGAACTATATAAGTGGCTTACAGACAAAGCTTTAAATGGTGTAAAAAATTCAAGTGTCAAGTGGAATTTTCAAAAATACTTGGTTGGAAAGAATGGTGAATTTATAGATGTTTTTTACTCAAAAACTCTACCTCTCTCTCAGGAAATAATTCAGCACATAAACTAATATTGATCATCACCGTGATCGTGTGATGTATCATTGTTTTCTAAAATCGCCTTTTTCTTGATTGGATCAAAATCTATTTTACCAAATTTATATTTAAAATTAATATTAAATGATCTGAAAAGAATTTGATAATCCCTATTATTTTCAAAACTTGTTCCATCAGACATATCACCTGAGATAGATGTATCAAATGACTTGTATTTAGAAAATGGCTCAACCATACCTAAACCTATTGAACCTCTTTTATTTGTAAAATCCTTTCTTAAGCCAAAGCTCATCATTGAAAAACTTGGCCTTTCTCCTTGAATAGTTCTTCTTGGAGATCTAAAAAATGCTCTACTTTCAAATCTATAACCCTTACCTATTTTAAGATTTGCATTAAAACTATACTTGTAATTTAAAGCCTGGTACATTGAATATATGTCCGCCGAAGCTCTTAGAGTTAGTATTTTTTTAATCGTTGTCGAACCAAAAAAATTAAATCCATATGTATCAATATTACCAGTATTATAATAATTAGTTTCAAAAACATTATCTTCAATAATTGAAGTAAATGCTTCTATTACATTATTCTTTTTCTTATAGTAAACAAAAAAACTTGTCATTAAACCAGGCTTAAAATTGGTATAACCTAACTCGATTTGATAAGAATTTGATGGCTCAAGCGTAGGATTCCCTCTACTTATATTATTTAAGTCGGTAATATCAAGATTCGTATTAATCTTGTGAATATCTGGTCTTTTAATTCTATTAGTATAAGATATCTTAATTGTCTGAAACATATTTATCTTTTTAGATATAGTCATATTAGGAACAATATTACTATATGGTTCTGGAGTAAAAGATGGATAGTGATCATTGTATTCGCCAGAAATATTTGTATGCTCATATCTTGTACCAATCAACACTCCAATATCACTAGGAAAATTTAAATTCGTAGACACGTAAAATGAAGAAACTTTCTGTTTGTAAGTGAAAATATTATTTAAATCGTATGAATTTAGCCAACTTACTTCAAGATCTGTTTCTGTTTTATAATCATTGACAGTATTTCTTTCAATTCTTTTTAAACCTAATTCAAATTTATTTTTATTTCCAAAAGGGTGAATATAATCTAATTGTCCTGTTAATTCGAATCCTTTTCCAAGCATTTCATTGTTAATAAACCCAGAATACTCACTATTACCTGTTTGTTCTAAAAATGATATATCATCATGAATATGACCACCATATTGAATGTCAAATGAAAGTTCTCTGCCCTCTGTGTCAGGAAATGTTTTTATATAACTTAAAGTCAACTCAGACTCTGTATCTCTATTTAATGAAGTGTCAGAAACTAAATAAGAATCTATAAGTTGACTGTAGTAATAATCAGATACATTTTCCAGTCCGTCATTTGATTTTATCTGCCCATTAACATTAATATTAGCAGTTATACTATTATACATATTAATGTCATAATAAATATCCATGGATCCTCTAAAACCAATCCAGTTGCCTAAAAACTCACCTGATTTAAGTTGTCTACTTATTAACCCATTACTGTCTGATATACTATTTGAAACAGTTGTACTTCCTTCTCTTGGCCAACCATATCTTGCACTACCACTTGCACTTATTCCAAATCGATTTTTACCAGCATTTAAATTAAAAGAAGTCCTATTAACTCTTGTTCCAGTACTAGTATTAACTCCAGCATTAAAACCTTGAATATTTTTTTGGTCAGTAACAATATTAACAACACCTGCATCACCATCTGCATCATATTTAGCTCCAGGACTAGTAATAACTTCTATAGATTTAATTTGGTCTGCAGAAATTGATTGCAATACATCTGAAATATTATCCATATTTAAAAAAGAAGATGATTTACCGTTAAGTAAAAATTTAATGTTTTCAGAGCCCCTCAACGAGACGTTGTCATTAATATCTACAGAAAGCAAAGGAGTATTTCTTAAAACATCAACACCATCCTGAGCAGATTGATCTAAGTCATTGGATACATTATATACAATTTTTTCAATTTTATTTTCATAAACTGGAGCTTCTGATGATAGTTTTACATCATTTAAAATGTATGTGTCTACATCTAAAAAAATGTTTTTTAAATTTTGGTTCAATTTCTTAGGAGAAACTTGACAAGTTACTCTCTTAGAAACATATCCATTATAACTTATATCTATTATATAATCTCCTACTGGCAAAACATCAAAAACAAATAAACCACGTTGATTAGTAATAGTACCATCAATGATTTTTTCTTCATCAGAATTTGAAATTTTCTGCAATAAGGAAACACTCGCATACTCAAGTGGCATGTCTATTTCTTTGTCTTTTATAAAGCCTGAAATTTTACCATATATATTAATTGTTTCGGAATTCTTGTTTTTACGAGGACCATACCCTTGAGAAAAAGAAAAACAATAAGTTAGAAAAAACAATAAAACAAGGATATTTCTATAAGTCATAATTCTTTAGTATCTAATTTTAAATCTATTATATATAAATGCAAGCAACCAGGCTGGTCCAATTAATAAAAACTGTATATCCTTTAAAAAGGACGGTTTTTTTCCTTCTATTTTATGACCTAAAAATTGTAAGATCCAAGCAAAAATAAAAATAATAATACTTGTGTATAATAAAAATGTATTACCGTCAATATTACATGAATCGAACAGACCCCAAAACTTATTTAATTTGAATAAATACATAGTATAATAGATGTCTAAAACAACAATCGAAGAAAACACCAGCATTCCTAAAAAGATATTAAATGACAGTCTAATGTAAAAAATTAATCCTAAGAAAATCACAATAATTGACCAACTCATTATATCATTTAAAAAATCATTTTTAAAAACATCCATAAAATCATGAGGAATCAAGGAAAGAAGGCTAATAATACTCCAAAAAATTAGAGGTATACAAATCCAATGAATAATTTTATTTGTTTTATTTTGATGACTCTCACTATATTCATCAAACAAATGTTGAATAGTACTCATATTAATTAATTTATTTTATTTAATTTTTCTTTCAACTCATCAATTAAAATAATATCATTGGAACTTACCTCATCTCTTTCTGCCAAAATCAAAGAAACAAAATCTAACAAGTGAATTAAATAGAAATACTGACCTAAATAGCTTAATTCTATATTTTTAACTTCTATAAATGATTCAACATTTTTAGATATTTTTTCAATACTAAATTGCATTCTTTTGATATTTCTAGAACTAGTTGAACCATTTAAAAAAATTGGTATTACGCATGACATTTTATTAACCCATGGCACAATCTCATTGTGATTCATTTCAGGAATTATATTAAAGCAAGCATGTCTTTTTGAATTTTCATTTAATTGCTGTTTAAATCTCAAAGCTACACCCTCAAATTCAGGAAAAGTATATATAAATGGCATCTTATTAGCAATTTTATCCGCAATAATATTTGATTTTGCTTCAATATCATCCTGATAAGTAATTAAATAATGTTTAATTGTCTCTAAATCTAATTTTAGAGCATCTTCGGAGGATAAAAAAAACTTAGATATAATATATAATAATTGTACTAGAGAATAACTCAACATTGCTCGTGGGGCACCACCAGAAGGGAGAATGATGTAATCAAAACCTTTTTGTTTTGAAATACGTAATAATTCACCTCCTGAAGTTATGGCAAGAATCTTACAATTTTTAGAAACTGCTTTATTTAATGCAGAGAGTGTTTCTTCTGTATTGCCAGAGTAAGAAGAAGCAATAAATAATGTTTTATCGTTAACAAATTCAGGAATCTTATAGTCTTGATTGATAAAAATAGGAATAGATAATTTATTATTGAAGATATTTTTGATCATTACTCCTGCAATAGAAGAACCACCTTGAGCAGAAATAAGAATATTCTTAATTTCATTATTACTAATAATGAGTTGTGTTTCCTCAGCTATTTGAATAGCATGAGCGATATGTTTTGGAAATTCTTTAATAAAATCTCTCATTACCAAATTTTTACCCTTTCACTAGGATTTAAATACATTTCATCATCTTTATTAATATTAAAAGCTTCATAAAACGCATCTATATTCCGTAAAGGAACATAGCCTCTATACATTCCAGGAGAATGTGGATCAGTCATTACACGTGTTCTAAGTGCCTCCTCTCGCATTTTAGTTCTCCATATAGTAGCCCAAGAAATAAAAAATCGTTGATTTTGAGTAAAATTATCTATTAAAGGAATTTCTTTGTTTTTAGATAAATAAAGATTTAACCCATCAAAAGCTGAATTCACGCCGCCTAGATCACCAATATTCTCTCCTAAAGTAAACTTCCCATTAATAAATAAGTCAGGTAAAACCTCTATCTTACTAAACTGAGATGCTAGAGAATCACCTAATTCATTGAATTGCTTATAATCATTATCTGTCCACCATTTAACTAAATTTCCATCACCATCATAATCTGCACCAGAGTCATCAAAAGCATGGGATATTTCGTGACCTATAACAGCACCAATTCCACCGTAATTAACTGCTGGGTCAGCTTGAAAATCGTAAAAAGGAGGTTGTAAAATTCCAGCAGGAAAAACAATTTCATTATTAGAAGGGCTATAATAAGCATTAACAATCTGAGGAGACATATACCATTCGTCTTTATCAACTTCTTTATGAATTTTTTCTATATTTTCTTTTCTGCTCCAAATTGATAAATTCATTTGATTATCAAAACAGGAACCACCATCTTCTAATGATATAATATTTAATTCAGAGTAATCTTTCCATTTATCTGGATATCCAATTTTAACCGTAATTTTGTCTAATTTTTCTATGGCTTTTATTTTTGTATCATTATCCATCCAAACCAAGTTATTAATGCGTATTCTAAACGCATCAATTATATTACTAACCATATCTTGAGCTGTTTGCTTGGCCTCAGGAGGAAATTTAGCATTAACATACAATTTCCCTAAAGCTTGCCCAATAGACCAATTTATAGATGAAACAGCTCTTTCTTTTCTTGGCTTTTGTTCCTGAACTCCTCTTAAAGTTTTAGAATAAAATTCCCAATTTGCAATCTCCATTTCCTCAGTCAACATACTAGCTGCATTATTTAAAACCCCCCATTTTAAATACAATTTCCAATCATCAATATTGTTTTTATCAAATATCATTTTAAGATGATTTACATAATTTAAATCAGAAACTATAACACTATCAATATTCTTGATGCCTATTTTTTCTAAATAACGAGACCAGTTAAACATTGGTAACATTTCATGTAGTTCTGAAATTGATCTAGGATTATATGTCTTTGAAGGATCTCTTCGATCTACCTTATCCATCTTCCCCTCAGCTATTAAAGTTTCAAACAGAAGAATCTTATTTGCAATGTCTTGACATTTTTTGTCGTTATAATTACCTAAAAAATTAAACATCTTAGCAATATGATTAATATATTTAGCTCTTATATCCTGAAAACTTTCCAACAAGTAATAGTCCCTATCAGGTAATCCTAATTGCCCACCATATAAATAAGCTGAATGAGTATTACTATTTTTTTTATCAGCACCAATATATATACCAAAAAAATCACTACCTCCACCATAAAAAGATTCTTTCTCCATATATGATTGTAATGATTGAATATCGGTAATATTATTTATATTATTTAAATATGGTAATATAGGATCAATACCTTTACTATCACGATGTTCAACATCCATTAAACATTCATACATAGAAATAACTTTTCCTTGATCACTATCAGAGTCATATTTTTTAGATTTTAAAGCTTCTTCTAAAATTTCTAAGACATCTGCATCGGTTTTTTTTCTAAGTTCATAAAACCCTCCCCAAACACTGTGGTCATTAGGTATTTTTGCAGAATCAATCCAATTTCCATTTACAAACTGATAAAAATCATCCTTTGGAGAAACCGTATTATCCATATAATCTAAATTAATTCCTTTAGATAAAAATTGTTGTTTCATATTTTTAGAGTTAGATTCAATAGGTTCAGAATAATAGAATATCACATATATAGAAATAAATATTGCCACATAAGAACCAATAAATTGTTGTTTTTTTTTCATAATTGATAAGTGTTAATTATTTATCAAGTATTGTTTTTCAACATGACCATTATCAAACAGATTAATTTTAAAATTAGATTTAGAATCGTCTCTACCTAATAAATCAATAGTTTTAGTAACAAAATTTTGATTATGCATATTGTCATCTAAAGATGTTAATTCTGATCTGACATCAAATACAATTTTACTTGAAGCGACATCTGCAAAAAACGAATTAATAATATTATATTCCTGATCATATATCATAACTCCACTATTTGTTACAAAATTTGCAATAGCCGTATATAAATAACCATTAATTGGATTTTCAGCAATTGCATAATAATTATAATCAAGATTATTTACAACACCTACATCAGTCATTTCTTGTAGATCAAACTTATTCATTTGAACATCACTACTAATTTGATAGTATAACTTATCCCCTCTTATCATTGAAACTCCGCAACCAGAGCTAACATCAGTTATAGCAATAGTTTCAACATCTAAATCAGTAGTTTGAATTTTTGAAATCGAAGTGCCGTCCCAATTCTTATTATTTACAGAATATATGTGATCATCCTTGATATGTAGACTAATTGGATTTTTACCATCTTCTCCTAAATCAATTTCATTAGTATAAGACATTGTATTTAAATCTAAGACACCTACAATACCTTTGTAATTACCATATTCATATGCATTATTAATACCAACATATAGCTGATCTCCATGTTTTAATAGACTTTCAGTCGACCATTGTGGGCCATTTTCAGTATCAAATATCATTATCAGAGACAAATCAATTTTTGAAAAAACATCTAAATATGAGTCAAAAATGACAGGACTAAATGTTTCATTATCATAATCACCTTTTGTAATGATTAAATAATCCTCATGAATCATTAATTCCCTAACCCCTGGAACATCTTGCGATGTTATTAATTCATAAGTATCTAGGTCAAATTTTAAAATTTTATTATCTGCAGCGACATAGAAGTAATTGCCATCAATAATTAAATCTGTAGTAAATGTAGCACCTTCAATTTCCATAATTGTGTTATATGTATTATTTTCAGGGATGTAGACACCAATAGTAGCAGGCTCTAACATTTCTTGTTCATAGAAATCATAACAACCTTCATTAAGGATTAAGACCTGATTTATATAAGGAGAATTTTGAGCGTTAGTTAAGAAGGAAAAGAGTAAAAAAAGTATATATATATATTTCATGATTAAGTTCTTTTAAGTTTTGTTTCATTAAAATAAAATGGTAATAAATCTTTTGCAGAAGCAAATTTAACAACTTTATTGTCATTAAATAGTAATAATTCTATATTATAGTTTTGTCTACTTTCTGACTCTATTAAAACCTGTCTGCAAAGACCACAGGGACCGACTGGCTCTAATAGGTTAAAGTTTTTTGATGTTGCCGTAATTGCTACTGTCTTAATTTTTATATTAGGATAATTAGTGTTAGCAGTTGATAAAGCAACTCTTTCGGCACATACACCACAAGGGAAAGATGCATTTTCCTGATTATTACCAATAATAATTTCATTGTTTTCTAAAATCATTGCAACACCAACATAAAA
>CEWO01053385.1_pt1 | contig 12693 bp, 10 predicted proteins | sample 361561 | NCBI WGS metagenome assembly CEWO01 (sample SAMEA2623627, study PRJEB7988) | marine metagenome | isolation source: saline water (ENVO:00002010), including
TCAGGATTATTAGCCATACAAATGGCCACTCTGTCCCCCTTTTTAACACCTGCATTTTTTAAAGCGTTGGCTGTTTGAGCAACTTTCTTAAGGATGTCTTGATAGGTATATCTCTCATCATTAAAAACAATGAATTCCCATTCTGGAAACAAAAGACCAAACTCAAAAAAGTTTGCTAATGTTTTGGGAGTATTTTTGAATTCACGATAAGTTATTCCTGAGGAATGGGTTACTTCTTCAAAGGCATAAATTTGATCATCTGCTGTTAGATTTGCTAAAACTTCGTTATATTTATCGGACATATTTAAATTTAATTATAGTCACAGAATCCTAAACTATTATGAAGCAAAACAGAACTCTGCTATTGATTTTATTCACTCTCATTTCATGTGGTGGTGGGGGTGGAGGAAGCTCCAATAATACACCTGTTGTTGCTCAAACACCCACTCCACCGACACCTCCTCCAAGTCTTTCATTTGACGAACTAAAAGTTCAATTTGAAAGCTACTACGAATACCAAGGTCAATGGGGTTTAAATATGATAAATGCATCATCTGCTTATGCTAGAGGTGCAACTGGAGCAGATATTACAATTGGAATTACTGACTCTGGCTTAGATAACTCGCATGTTGAGATAAGCTCTACAAGACTATCAAATGATAGCGCGCTCAATTACTCAAATTACAATCCAAATACAAGACAAAGAAGACATGGAACAATGGTAGCCTCAGTTGCAGCAGGTAAACAGGATAAAACAGATACTACACCGATGCATGGGGTGGCTTTTGAAGCAAATGTACTATTTGTAGCAATCCAGCTCGCTGAGCCAGACCCAGATTATGATCCTGTCGATATTGGTGATGACGATGGCTCGGGAAATATATCTGGTGCTCCGGATTTTACGGGAATCGATAATTTTTTTAGCCAGCTTTTTGAGATTTATAATGACTATGACGTAGATATAGTTAACAACAGTTATGGCTATTCAGGGAATATTATTGATTATACTGAGGCACAAGTTAGATACGCTTTTCCAAATACTATCTCGGAGATGTCTCAGGTTGGTACTCCTGATTCAGAAAAAACTATTTATGTATGGGCTGCGGGTAATGCAGGAGGTTATGCAGATCAAGGTGTTGATTATTCGAGCCCAGAGCTATTGCCTGGAATGGCTCATCATATTCCAGAAATACAAGGCCATTCCATTGCAGTAGCTTCTGTCGACGAGAATGGTGAAATTAGTGACTTTTCAAGCAGATGTGGAGTTGCTCAAGATTATTGCATTTCTGCCCCTGGAGGAAGGATCACTGCTGCCTATCCTACTTCAACATCTGACCCTGGAATTTATACCACCAATAGCAATGACGAAAACTACAACAACTGTATTACAGATAACTCCTGTTATGCTGTGACCAGCGGCACATCATTCGCCGCTCCATTCGTGTCTGGCGGACTGGCTGTGATAGCAGATCATTTTGAGGGTCAGCTTGGAAGTCAAGAGATTGTTTCTAGGTTATTTAGTACTGCAAATAAAAAAGGGATTTATGAGAACATGGCCGTCTATGGTCAGGGACTTATGGATCTCAACGCTGCCACTCAACCAGTTGGACAAATAAGCGCAATGATGTCGCTTAACTTATCTGGGCCAATGGCCCCAGCAATATTTTCAAACTTACAATTAACCAGTCCTTCATTTGGGGACGCAATTAGTAATGGCATTAGTAATCATTCAGTCATTTTTTTTGATGAATTAGATGCGCCCTTTAGAAGGTCTTTAAGTACCTTAGCGTCTGATTATAGAAATCAAATAATTAACATGGATGCTTTCGATAGCATGCAAAGCCCAATTTCTCGCGTATTAATATCTAACGAAACTGAATTAGAGATTGGTGGATTAAAAACTCAAAACTTAGCTCAAGAACTAATTGCTCCATATCACTTGCTAAATGCAAGAGCGGATAAAAATCAATTTTTTTCCTATTACAACTTCTCAAATGACTCGTTTTTAAGTCATGGACTAAACGGGAGCTGGGCAATGGGAGTTTTTCAAGATTCTGCATTACGATCTAAAAAAAGCTTAAGATCCCAATTCAGCAATCCCTGGTTAAATTTTAGCGCTACGGGAACAACTTTTGGTTCAACTTACAAGGGCATTAAGGAATTTGATATTGCATTTGCACTTTCAGCTGGTAAAAATAAATTTAAAACAAATGAAATTTTTGGTGAGAGAAACTCAAGCTCTGTTGCAATATTTGAAATTCAACCGAAATCTAATATACCTTCATTGCAATTAGGCCTGATGAAAGAAAATAATGCTAGTTTAGGATTAAGTGGGTCTGGAGCTTTTTATGGGGGTGATAATCAGCTCACTTCGTTCATGGGCTTATCACATGCAATGGCTTTTGCAGGAGGCAAGTTATTTGGATCATTTTACTGGGGTAAATCTAGCGGCATGTCTAATGACCTTGGTATGATTCAATCTCTCACAAACCTTTACTCATCTTCTTTTGGACTTGGGTTCCTAAAATCTTCAATTTTTTATAAAGCTGATACCTTTGTAATAACTATTGATCAACCAATACGTATCGAATCTGGAGAACTTCAGCTAAATATTCCCATTTACAGAACTAAAGAAAAAAATGTTATCTTTAATTCATTTAATTTTGATCTTAATCCAAGTGGAAGAGAGATTCATGCAAAAGCTGAGTATATAACTTCATATAAAAATATCGGTTTTGGTCTAACATTGGGTTACAAATCAGATCCGTATCACATAAAATTTATGGATGACTACTGGTATACATCGTTAGGCTTTAATATAAAAATCTAAGCAGTTTTTCGTAAGGGGGATATGGAAAAAACATTTGATAAAAAAGTTATATACATTACTGGCGCAAGCGCAGGAATTGGCTATGCAACAGCTGAGCTGTGTCTTAGAAAAGGTGCAAAAGTAATCATTACTGGCCGGAATCAAGAAAATTTAGAGAATGCTCATAATGAACTATTAAAAATTTCTTCAGAGGTTATTGCGCATAATGTTGATGTAAGCCAGGAATCTGAGATCACCAGCTCATTGCAAGAAGTATATGAAGTATATGGAAGAATTGATGGCTTAGTAAATAATGCGCCATCCATTCACACTGGAAAAATTGTTGATCTGGATCTTTCAGCATGGAAAACAAACTTTAAAGCAAACCTTGATGCGGTTTTTCTAACAACAAAAAAAGTTTTACCATGGATGATAGATGCGCAAAAAGGAGCAATCGTTAATGTTGCTTCCGTTGTTGGATTAAAAGGAGTTGCTTATATGTCAGCCTATGGTGCTGCAAAGGCTGGTTTAATTAATTTTTCAAGGGCTAGTGCTGTAGAAGCTGCGCCAAATGTAAGGGTTAATTGCGTTATTCCAGGCGCCGTCCTCACTCCTGCAACTGAAAGGGCAATTCCAGTTAAAGAGATGATGGATGAGACAATTAAAACAATCCCCATGAAAAGAATTGCTCAACCAATTGAACTTGCGCACCCTATTGTTTTTTTGCTGGGCTCTGAGGCTTCTTTTATTACAGGTGCGAGCTTAGTAGTTGATGGTGGAAAAACGGGAGATTTAAATGCTGGAAACTGAAATAAGCCCTAATGACTCAAAATGGTACTCAGACATAGAAGCTGCTCAAATAGTTTCCAACCCTGACGTGATCAATTGGAATGATGAGGCTGATCTTGTTGTTGTTGGCCTTGGTGGAGCTGGAATTGCTGCCGCCAATGAAGCATTGGATCAAGGATATTCAGTAATCGGACTTGATAAGACTTCAGGAGGTGGTGCAACAGCTCGCAGTGGAGGTATTTTTTATGCTGGAGGGGGAACTCCTATTCAAAAAGAAGCGGGAGTAGAAGATTCGGTAGAAAATATGTTTAATTATTTAATTCAAGAAACTGGCGATATCGTCAAAGAAAGTACCTTAAAAAAATTCTGTGAGACATCTGCTGAAAATACTCAATGGTTGATGGACAACGGTGTTCAATTTAACTCTAAATATTATCAAACTAAAACGAGTTATCCAGGCGCAGGTTATTTTCTTTACCATTCTGATAATTCTCTTGTACCAAGTTATATGAAAAAAGCCTCTCCTGCTCCCAGGGGTCATAGAGGCTATGAAGACGGCCCATTCAAACCAATAGGTGTTGGAGGTACGATATTTTATCCCTTAAAAAAATCAGCTATCTCTAAAGGTTTAAAAATCTTTTCTCAAACTGAAGCTCGCTCTTTAGTAATTTCAACAGAAGGTAGGGTTCTTGGAATAAAGGCTCTGATGCTTCCTTCTGGAAAAATTGCAGAAAAACATAAAAAATTAATGACGAAAGCAGAAACCTTTCAAATGCTAATTCCACAAAATATGCCAGGCGCTTTCATTCCTCAATTCATAGGTAAAATATATATTAAACGCGCGCAAAAAATTGAAAGTAATTACAGGGAAGTTATTCACATTAAAGCCAACAAAGGAGTTTGCCTATCCACAGGTGGGTTCATTTTTAATCGAGAGATGATTCAAGAAAATGCACCGAAGTATATAGATGGAATGCCTTTGGGTACTTCTCATGATACTGGCTCTGGAATCAGACTTGGTCAAACTGTTGGTGGAAAAACTGACTACATGAATCGAGTTACAGCCTGGAGAATGCTTAATCCACCAATGGCATTTGCAAGAGGTCTTGTCGTAAACAAAAATGGTGTGAGATTCGGAAATGAAATGGTCTACGGAGCAACACTTGGAGATGCCATGTGTGAGGATCATGAAGGCAAAGCTTATTTAATTTTAGATCAAGAGCTTTTTATTAAAGCAAAACAAGAGGCAGCTGAAGCTCTCCCATTTCAAAGAGATTCGGCAAGGGTTCTGATGTACTTTAATGCAAAAAAAAGAAAGACTCTTCACGAATTATCTAAAATATATGACATACCAGAAAATAATCTGAGTGATGCTATAAAAAAATATAATGCTGCTGCTAGAAATGAAACAATTTGTGAATTTCAAAAAAACTCAAATGATATGAAGGAGCTAAAACCTCCCTTTTATATTATGGATATTTCCATAGATTCTGCTATGGCACCATTACCATGTTTAACCTTGGGAGGCTTGAGAGTTAACGAAGAAACAGGTGAAGTGTTAAATCAATCAAATATTGAGATTCCAGGTTTGTATGCTGCAGGAAGGACTGCTGTAGGCATTTGTTCAAACATTTATGTTTCGGGTTTATCAATTGCTGATTGTATCTTTTCAGGAAGAAGAATCGGTCAAAGCCTTAATTAAAGGAGAAAGAAAATGAATTTAGATTTTGCGTCGGTTTGGGAAATGGTTTCAGAGTTAGTACCTGAAAATGATGCTTTAATATGTGGCGAAGATATTGTTACATGGAAAGAATATGATGATAGTGCAAGCAAAATTGCATCTGCGTTAAGTGAAGCTGGGCTCGGGGCTAATTCAAAGGCAGGGCTGTATTTAAACAACTCTAATGAATACTTAATTGCTCAATATGCAATTTTTAAAGTTGGTGGAATCCCTATCAATGTGAACTACCGTTATGTTGAGGAAGAATTACTCTACCTACTAGAAAACTCTGATGCTGAAGCAGTTTTTTATCACGCATGTTATAGCTCAAGAATAAAGGAAATTTCTGGATCTCTTCCCAATATTAAAGCTTGGATAGAGGTTTCAGATGGAACCGAGTCAAAATTTAATCAATCTTTAAAATATGAAGAGCTCTTGAATCAGTATCCACCCATGAAAAGAATTCATCGAGATCCTGAAACCGTTTACATGCTTTATACCGGCGGTACAACTGGAATGCCTAAGGGTGTAATGTACAAACAAGGAGAGTTCCTTGTTTATCTTTTCAGAACGCTTAAGGCAATGGGCTATGATGTTCCAGAAGATTTGGGTGACCTAGAATCAAGAATAGAAGCATCAAAATCAAGTAATGCATTCATCAGGAGTGTTATTGGATGCCCTCTTATGCATGGAACAGGCATGTGGCTAGGTGCATTCTTGCCTCTGCTGCTAGGTGGCACCGCAATAACTACAAGCAATCTTGGTTTTGATCCAGATCAGTTATGGGCTCAAGTGCAAAACAAGAAAGCAACGAATATTGTGATTGTTGGTGATGCATTTGCAAAACCGATGCTAGATGCCTTAAATAGAGGCGTATCAGATGGTAATGCCTTTGATATAAGTTCTGTACAAATAATTATTTCAAGTGGTGTTATGTGGAGTGCTGAAGTGAAACAAGGACTATTGGAGCATCATGATATGAGGTTAATGGATACGATGGGATCTACAGAGGGTGGAATGGGTGCTTCTGTAACAACAAGAGACAACCCCCCTGCTACAGCTAAATTTGCTCTTAACCCAGGTGTAATTGTTTTAGCGGATGATGGGGAAATTCTTTCTCCAGGATCTGAAAAGATAGGCCTGATTGGAACATCAGGTCTTGTTCCAGTTGGTTATTATAAAGATGAAAAAAAATCTGCTGAAACATTCAGAGAAGTTGATGGGGTCAGATATAGTTTTCCAGGTGACTATGCAAAACTTGAGGCAGATGGAACAATTACTCTATTGGGGAGAGGCAGTAATTGTATAAATTCTGCAGGTGAAAAAATTTATCCAGAAGAAGTTGAAGAAGCATTAAAAAAAGATGTGTTGGTTTTTGATTGTTTGGTTGTCGGCATGCCAGATGATAAGTTTGGCCAAAAAATTGTTGCAGTTGTCTCAACTGTAGATAATCAGCAAGTCAATGAATCTGAGTTAATCGAAAATACTAGAAAAAGTATTGCTGGATATAAGTTGCCTAAAACTATTTTATTTACCGATGAAGTTCAAAGAGCTCCAAATGGAAAAGCTAATTATAAATGGGCTAAAGCTTTTGCAGAAAAACAATTAGCTTAAAATACAACTCATATTTATGGACAACCAATGAAAAGATTTGAAAATAAAGTCGTTTTAGTTACAGGGGCTGGGTCTGGCATTGGAAGATCTACTGCCTTAAGAATGGATGCGGAGGGTGCAATTCTCATAATTGTAGACATTAATAAAGATGAGCTGATTGAAACTAAATCTATGCTAAAAAATAAAGAATCCATCCATAAAGTTTTAGATATCTCTTCTTCTACCGATGTTAAAAATTTTTTTAGGGATCTTAATAAGCTAGACGTTCTTATTAATGTTGCTGGGATTTTGAGGTTTGATAATTCTCACGAAGTTGAAGTGGATGATTGGAACAAAATTCTTAATGTAAATCTTACTGGAACATTTTTTATGTGTAGCTATGCCCTTCCAATACTTCTTAAAAGTAAGGGAGCAATAGTAAATGTCTCTTCAACTGCTGCCCTTGGATCTCATGCTTGGACTGCAGCATACAGTGCATCAAAAGGTGGGATTAGTGCCTTTTCTAAAACTCTAGCAGTTGAATATGGTATGGAGGGGTTAAATGTGAATTGTGTTTGTCCTGCTTCAATTAAAACTCCAATGTCAAGCAATCCAAATATGCCAAAAGATATTGATACTCGATTATTAAAAAAAATCATGCCAATTGATGGGGTGAATAGATCTCCAGATGATGTTGCGAGCACTATTGCTTTTTTAGCTTCAGAGGATGCAATACATATAAATGGTATTGATTTAAGGGTTGATGGGGGGCTATTAACATAATGAGAGTTTTACTATCAATTATTTTTTTTCTATCTTCAAATCTGTACTCGTCTATTTTCAATTCACAATCCATAGTTCATCCAGAAATAGGTGAAAATGGAATGGTAGTTTCACAACACTATCTTGCTACAAATATTGGACAAAAAATTCTTCAGGATGGTGGGAATGCTTATGATGCTTCAATTGCTGTAGCATTTGCCTTGGCTGTTGTTTTACCTAGAGCTGGCAATATAGGCGGCGGAGGTTTTATGGTCATGTACGATAAACAAACAAACAAAAATTTTAGCATTGATTACAGAGAGACAGCGCCAGCATTAGCAACCAAGGACATGTATCTTAATAAAGATGGAACGGTTAATAAAAAAAGAGCTAGAGAGGGAATTTTAGCCATTGGAGTTCCGGGAACGGTATATGGAATGTGGGAGGTTCATCAAAAATTTGGAAGCCTGCCTTGGAAAAAATTAATTGAGCCGGCTATTGAGCTTGCTAAAAATGGTTTCGTCATGACACCATTTATGGTTGATGCTCTGAATGATAGATATAAAAAATTAGGAAATTATAAAAATTTTAAGGAAATATTTTATAAAGAATATCCGGTCAGAATTAATCAAAAGTTAATACAAGATGACTTAGCGCATTCTCTAAAACTCATTGCAGACAAAGGCATTAAACCGTTTTATGAAGGGGAAATAGCGAATAAGATTGCCAAACACATGAAAGAAAGCAATGGATTGATTGTTGCTGAAGATCTTAAGAACTATCGGCCAGTTTGGCGAGAACCAATTAAGGGTTCTTTTCATGAATATGGAATAGTGACCATGAGCCCCCCTTCGTCTGGTGGGATTCATATTATCCAAATGTTAAATATTTTAGAAAAATTTAATCTTAAGGAAATGGGTCATAATTCAGCTACATATGCAGCATTATTATCTGAAGTTATGAAATATGCATATTCAGATAGATCAAAATATTTAGCTGATCCTGATTTTTTTGAAGTTCCAACCAACGAACTAATAAACAAAAAATATGCTGAAGAAATTTCTACAAAAATAGCATTAAATAAAACTACTCCTTCATCTCAAATATCGCCGGGTAATTTAATTCCCTATGAAAGCGATGATACGACTCATTTCTCTATAGCAGATAAATTTGGAAATGTAATTTCAAATACCTATACCCTGAATTCAGGTTATGGTTCTGGAGTGGTCATAAATGGAACTGGGATTATTATGAACAATGAAATGGATGACTTTGTATCTGCCCCAGGAGTGCCCAATCAGTTTGGTCTATTGGGAGGTGAAGCTAATAAAATTGAAGCCTTCAAAAGACCTCTAAGCTCTATGACTCCCACCATTGTATTTAAAAATGAAATTCCAATGATTGCAACAGGATCACCAGGGGGATCCGTGATTATTACAGCTGTTTTGCAGTTTCTTTTAAATGCACTTGTATTTGATATGGAGATATCTGATGCAACAGTAGCCCCAAGGATCCACCAACAATGGGATCCTGATATTTTATTCCTTGAGAAAGGATTTGATATTAATAACGCCAAACAAATAGATTCCATGGGCCAAAAAACATTAATAACAGGGCCTCGAACAGCGTTAGAAAGTATTGAGATTAAACAAGATATTTTTTATGGTTTTGGTGATACTAGGCGACCTGATTCAAGGGCTAAAGGTTTATAAAGCATGCTAGATAAACTCCTTATAATTACAATTTATGCTGTGCCCACGATCACTCTTTTGGTGATATGTTTTTTAATTTCAAAAAAAAAGTAATTCCTAATTCGTGGAATTAATCTTTTATAACTTCATTTTAATTATGCTTGGTGGTTGCTTGGGTAGCTTTGCATCCCTGCTAATATACCGACTTCCTCATCAAGATGAGTCTATAAATATCTTTTATCCAAGATCTTTTTGCCCTGAATGCAAGGTTAGGCTTACTATTTTGCAACTCATTCCTTTTGTGGGTTATTTTTTAAATAAAGGGAATTGCAAATCATGCAAGACAAAAATTAATATTTCATATCCAATAAATGAATTCATGATGACCTTATTTTTTTTATACATTGTTCATGTAATGAGCAAAGATAATCTAATGACATTCTTATTAACTTCAATAATTTTTATTCTATATGTTCAATCCTTGATAGATTTTAAAATGCTTTTACTATCACAACCTCTAAGCTATGTGCTCGTGATTGTGGGGCTCTGCTTAAATATTTCTTTGGAATTTTTTACTGTGCTTATTGATTCAATGCTCGGTTTAATTTTTGGTTACGGAATATTATTTTGCATTAATCTGCTTCATAAAATGATAAGAGGGATTGATGGTATTGGCTCAGGCGATTTCATGCTTTTGGGAGGTCTGGGAGCATTATTTGGAGCATCAGCAATTGGTCCAATTCTTCTGGTTGGATCAAGCATAACGTTAAGTTTATATGCGATAAAAAAAGATGATATGAAAGAGCTTCCGCTAGGATTTGGATTAGGCTTAGCTGGAATATTTTATTGCTTAATATTTATCTCTATTTAATCTTCTTTGATACCAGGAGGAAAAACTCCTTTATGAAATGGATATGGCATTGCTAACATACCCAAATTTTTAAATTCATGAGTAAATTCTTTTTCCATAATCTCATCAATATCCTGTATTGACCAACCCTCATCTTTTTTTAGTGTCTTGCCATAATGTGGTTGAACCATTAATGCCAGTCTCTCACCCCCACATCCAAATATTTGACCGCTAATTTTTTTTGCCAAGTCACTGGATAGGTATGCAATTAAGGGGCCATTTGAAGTTGGGTCAATGAATGGTAGATTGTCATGATTTGTATTTTTACTTGAAGCAAAAGTTGCAGACATTCTTGTTGAACCCGTGGGACCAATTGCATTTACTCTAATTCCATACTTTGCTAGCTCAATTGCCCAAGTATATGTCATTGATGCAATCGCGCCTTTTGCAGCAGCATAATTTGTTTGTCCAAAGTTACCAAAATGAGCGCCTGAAGTAGTGTTAATAATTGATCCACCTCTCCCAGATTCTTTCATTTTTAGGGCTGCTAATTGAGAGGACCAAAAGGTACCTTTAACATGGATATTCCATACAGAATCAAAATCCTCATCAGTCATTTTTAATAAAGATTTATCTCTAAGGGCTCCTGCATTATTGACAAGGATATCAATATTACCAAACTCTTTAACACATTCTTCAATTAAAAGACTGCAGCCTGCTCTTGATGAAACATCCTGGCTGCTGGTCTTAGCAACCCCTCCATCGTTCAATATTTCTTTAACAACTTTCTTGGCTTCTTCAGAATCTATATCATTAACCAAAACACTAGCTCCAGATTTAGCCAAGTGAAGACTGTGACCCCTACCGATGCCTCTTCCTCCTCCTGTAACAATTGCAGCTTTATTTTTAAGCAGTTCCTTCAAGGCGCTCTCCTATTAAAAATGAACAATGACTATATTTTTTAACATAACAAATGCAAAATAAATAGAGTTGTAATTCATAATACTAAATATAGAGAAATAAATGATTGATCACATATCCAAAAGAAAAGATTTTCCTGAAGGCTCTGCGATCGTTATTGGTGGCAGTGGAGGGATTGGCTCAGCAATATGCAAAACATTTGCCTCGCATGGTGTTCCAGTAGTATTTTCGTATCATGGCAATGAAACTGCTGCTCATGATTTAGAAAAAGCAATTATAGATCATGGTGGAGTTGCTTCTTCAAAAAAGCTATCAATTAATGATAAGTCTCAAGTAGAGATTTTTTTTCAAGAATTAGAAAATGAACGAATTCATAGCATAGTAAATGCTACTGGATCAGACATAAGAATGAAATGGATTAATGAATTGACATATGAAGAATGGGATGATGTCATGCGAACAGATGCAGATGGTTTTTTTAATATTATTAAAAATAGCCTTCCTATTCTTAGAAAGTTTGGAGGTTCCTATACAACTCTTAGCTCTATTGGCTTATCTAGATGGCCTGCTAAAGATGTTCTATCCGTTGCCCCTAAAGCAGCAATTGATGCCTTAATAAATGGAATTGCTAAAGAAGAAGGTCGAAATAATATTAGAGCTAATTCTATTCAGCTTGGAATTATAGAGGCAGGAATTTTTCTAAGAATTAAAGGCAAGGATTATGATGAAAGATACATAGAAGCTGCAAAAAACAATACTGCACTTAAAAAATTAGGGGAAGCTCAGGATGTTGCAGATGCCGTTATCTTCCTTTCATCAGAGAGAGCTAAGTATATAACTGGTCAGACGTTATACCTTGATGGTGGTTACAGAATTTAATAAAAAATAAGGAGGGATTATGCCTACAAAAGAACAAATTGAAACAACAATGAAAATTCATTTTAATACTTGGAATAATGAAGAAAAGGAAAAGTGGATGGATAATTGGACTGATGATGTGGTTATGTTTGACCCTGTAGGAGGTCCCAATAAAAATGGAAAAATAGCCCTTGAAGAAACTTGGCGAAATAGCTTTAAAGATGGGCATCATTGGAAAATAGAACCAGTTTTTATGCAAATATGTGAAAATCAAGCAGCACTTCATGTAAAAAATTATGGAACTGTAGAAAATGAGCCAATAGAACTTGATAGCATTGAGATATATTGGATAAACGACGATGGGAAAGTTTACAAAGTCCAAACGTACTTTGGACCCCCTGAAGGAAGAACCCTTGATCCATTTTTTTCAAAAAAAGAGATTTAAAGCTTATCTTGGTACCTAAATTTTTACGTAAAAATTTAGTTAAGCCCAATTCTCAAAGGAAGATAGGGTCTTCCCGGCAATATACGCGAAGGTAAGTGCTGGACCAATTGTGCCTCCACCCCCTCCATAACTTGGTCCTGGAGAGCCTACCCCAGAAGAATTCCCAGAAGCACAAAGTCTTTTGATGGGAATTTCATTTACATCTAATACCTGTGAAAATTTATTTACTCTAGGGCCTCCACATGTTCCTAAATG
>CEWO01124991.1_pt1 | contig 12688 bp, 8 predicted proteins | sample 361561 | NCBI WGS metagenome assembly CEWO01 (sample SAMEA2623627, study PRJEB7988) | marine metagenome | isolation source: saline water (ENVO:00002010), including
TAACTAGCTTTTCGTTTAATTTTATTTTAAATACTGGATCATCTTCTGAATCTATATCTTTTTTTAATTTATTCTTCACATAATTAGAGTATGAACCAAAGGATACATCCCAAAAAACGACACGACCTATTCTATCTACAATAGGACTAAATAACTCATTAATACTAAATGAAAACATATTAACCTTGTTGGAAAATCCATGACTTAATTGAAATATACTAGCACCTTCTGAAAGAATTAGATTATTTTTAGAATAATCAACAATTTTAAAAAACCTAATAAGCTCCGGCAAACTATCTGGAACAGTATAATTAAAAATCAACACATTTTCTTTTATTGACCAAACACCCTCTGCCTTAATACTATCTACTTGATATTGAAATGAATAATCCTTGTTAATTCTTAAAAAATCTGATATATCAACATCTAAATCCAAACCAGAAATAGCTTGATAAGAATACTCTTTTTGAATAATTTGTGTAACATCATCTTGCGCTAACATGCTAGACGAGATACAAAATGACAAAAGAAACAGGAATTTTATAAATGTAATTTTCATAATATTTTACTTAATGCATTATTTAATTTAGTTGGCTCAAAATTTAAATCTCTTATTGCTTTATCAATACACAAACTAGAATTGATTGGTCTATCCGCAATTTGATTTAATTCAATTGACTTTATTTTTCTTATTCTCGAATAATCAATATTTAAATACTTTGCAATATTACAAACAATCTCAAAAATAGATAAGCATTCTCCACTTGAAATATGATAAGTACCATATTTCTTTAACTTTATAACCTGAAAAATCACCAATACTAAGTCTAAAATAAAAGTAGGAGTCCTGTGTTGATCATCTACAATTTTTAAATCTGCATTGTCTTTTAAGTGCTCCAAAGACCATGTTAAAAAATTACCCCTACCTATGCCATATAACAAAGAAGGTCTTAATATCGTATATAAAATATTACTTTTTTTAATTAAAGACTCCGCTTCTAATTTGGATTCACCATAAATATTAATAGGCACACATATATCATCTTCAGTATAAAAACTATTCAAGCCTTCAAAAACAAAATCGGTAGATATTTGAATAAAATGAATGTTATGTTTTTGCACATAAGGAATAAAGTTTTTAATACTTTTTGAATTAACAGCAAAGCATTTTCTCTGATTTTTTTCACAAAAATCAACATTAGTTATAGCAGCTGAATTAATAATAAGATCCGGACGCACCTGATCAAGTAGTTGAACACAATCTTTAGAACTTGTAATATCTAAATTAAAATACTGATGATCGTGATTAATTTGTGATTGATCAGGACCTAAACCTGTAGCAATTACATTAAATTTATTTTGGGATAAAAAAAAGCTTAATTTCTGACCTAAAAAACCATTAGCACCTGTAATTAAAACTGTAGAATTTTTCACTTATAAATCTTAATTTTATTGCAAAATTTTGTATTCCTCTAATAATAATTGCATCTCTTTTTGAATTTCAACAGTTGTACTGCTGACTTTTTTTTCGAAATCATGACCTGAGCTAGCATATATAATTGCCCTGGACACATTAACCAATAAACCAATATTTTTATTTAACCCATTTTTACAAACTAGCTTCATGTCCCCCCCCTGAGCACCAATACCAGGCACCAAAAAAAAGTGATTGGGTGCCTTCCTTCTAATCTCTAACATTTCATCAGTACGTGAAGCGCCGACAACAAACATTATATTATTTTCACTACCCCACTTACTAATTTCAGTAATTAATTCAAGGTATAAGGGCTGACCTGATGAAGTAGAGATATTTTGAACAGCTGAAGCACCTGAATTAGAAGTAGCAAGTAATATAATAGCACATTTATTTTTTCTTAAAAATGGCTTAACTGCGTCAACACCCATATAAGGAGAAATTGTGACTGCATCAAAATCAAAATGATCATAAAAAGTGTCAGCATACATACTAGCTGAATTAAATATATCAGATCTTTTTGCATCAGCTATTTTAAAAAAATGCTCTGGTATATACTTTAATGTTTTTTCTAGACTCACCAAACCTTTAGGCCCTAGTTTTTCATAAAAAGCAAGATTAGGCTTATAGGCAACACAATAATCCATAGTAGCATCAATAATAATTTTATTAAATTCGAAAACAGGATCATCATACTTTAACAGATGCTCAGGAATACGCTTTAAATCTGGATCTAAACCTATACATAAAAAAGACTTCTTGTCTCTTATGGCGCTTTCTAATTTTATAAAATTCATTTTATCCAGTTTTTAATTTTTCAGCATTTTCTGCGATTTGCAACTCTTCAATCAACTTATCAATGTCACCATTAACAATTTCACCCAATGAATATAACGTCAATCCTATGCGATGATCCGTCACACGACCTTGAGGATAATTGTAAGTTCTTATTTTATCAGATCTGTCACCTGTTTTAACCATAGTTTTTCTTTGGCCTGCAATTTCTTCATTTCGTTTTTTTAGTTCAATGTCATATATTCTAGAACGCAAAACTTTAAGAGCTTTTGCATAGTTTTTAATTTGTGATTTTTGATCCTGACACTGCGCAACCACTCCCGTGGGGACATGAGTTAAACGAACAGCAGAATAAGTAGTATTGACTGACTGACCACCTGGACCAGAGGAACAATAAGTTTCTTTTTTTATATCACTTTCTTTTAACTCTATATCAAAATCTTCAACTTCTGGTAAAACAACTACACTGGCAGCAGAAGTATGTACCCTACCTTGTGTTTCCGTTTGAGGAACCCTCTGTACTCTATGAACACCTGATTCATATTTTAAAAATCCATACACGTCTGTTCCTGAAACACTAAAAATAATTTCTTTAAACCCCCCCGAAACGCCTTCACTAAAATCCATTAATTCCTGCTTCCATTTTCTTGAATCAATAAATTTAGTATACATACGGAACAAATCTCCGGCAAAAATACTCGCTTCATCTCCACCAGCTCCTGCCCGAATTTCAACTACTGCATTTCTAGAATCATCCGGGTCTTTCGGCACAAGTAAAATTTTGATTTCATCCTCTAATTTTACTTTAATCTCTGACGACTCTTCTAAATCAATTTTTGCTAACTCTTTTAATTCAGGATCGTTTTCATTTTTCAAAATATCCTTGGCCTCACTTATATTATTAATAATTGAAATATATTTATCAATAGTTTCAACAATAAGACCTAATTCTTTATACTCTTTATTAAGTTTGATATATTGCGGCATATCAGATATAATCTCTGGATCTACTATCATCTCAGAAACCTGTATGAATCTATCTTTAATGGCATGTAATTTTTCAAGCATACAATTAATATATAATCGAACCCTCAGGAGATTCAATTGTTAGTTTTTTAGAATCCGAACGTAAAACATGCCCCACAACTTGTGCATCTAAATTAAAAGAATTGGCAATTGCAATAATTTCATGTGCGACATTCTTTTTAACATATAACTCCATCCTGTGCCCCATATTAAAGACTTTATACATCTCACGCCAAGAAGCATGAGATTCTTGCTTTATTAAGTTAAATAATGGCGGAACAGTGAACATATTATTCTTCACCACATGTAGGTTGTCTATAAAATGTAAAATTTTAGTTTGGCCACCACCCGTGCAATGAACCATACCTGAAATGTAAGATCGATAATTATCAAAAATCTTCTTTACTACCGGCACGTATGTTCTTGTTGGAGATAAAACTAATTCACCTATTGTGTGATCATCTAACTTGTCAAAAATAGATCTAGAGCCACTATACACTAATTCAGAATCAATTAGTGGATCAAAACTTTCTGGAAAATCCTCACCTATTTCACTATGAAAAATATCATGTCTGGCTGAGGTAAGACCATTACTACCAATGCCTGAATTATATTCTGACTCATAGGTAGTTTGGCCTGATGATGACAAACCAATAATTACATCACCATCCTGAATATTAGAATTATCTATAATATTATTTTTATTAATCCTGGCTACGACTGTATTATCAACAATAATTGTTCTTACTAGATCTCCAACATCAGCTGTTTCTCCACCTGAAGAAAAAATATTAACGCCCCAGGATTTATATTGTTTAATTAAATCCTCAGTTGCATTAATTATGGTAGAAATCACGTCTCCACTTATCAAATTCTTATTACGACCAATTGTAGACGAAAGAATGAAATCATCAACTACACCAACACATAATAAATCATCAATGTTCATAACAAGTGAATCTTGTGCAATACCTTTCCAAACAGAAAGATCTTTGGTTTTTTTCCAATAAATATAAGCTAACGAAGATTTTGTTCCAGCACCATCAGCATGCATAACTAAAGCATAATTTTTATTACCACTCAGATAATCGGGAATAAGTTTACAAAATGTATTTTTAAATAGACCTTTATCTATGTTCTTAATGGCATTATGGACATCTTCCTTGTTTGCAGACACACCTCTTTTTAGATATTTTTCTTCCATACAAATAGAAAAAAGAGTACCCTTGGATACTCTTTTATATAATATTATTTTTTATATTTTTAACAATTGATTAATTAATTTGTTGAATAAAATTTCCTTTTGCATCCAATGGAATAACATTACCCTTCTCATTAATCATTGCACGTTGTGGACCTTTTTCTTTACCTTTAGTTGGATTATCCTTTAACCATTGTTCGAAATTATCACTCAAAACTTTAAAATCTGTTCTACGATTTCTCTGATGTGCATACTCTTTCTGTTTTTTAGATCTTAATTTAAAAATATAATCTTTATCTAGAGTCCCTGGATCTAAGCCACCTTCGATGTCTTCAAGCACAACAGGTTCAGTGGATGCCATACCAGTTGGAACAAGTCTATCAGGATCAACACCCTTTTCGACTAAATAATCAACACAACTTTTTGCACGATCAAATGAAAGCCTGACATTTAAAGTATCACTACCTCTTAAGTCTGTATGCGATCTTAATTCAACCACTACATTAGGCCAATCATTATTTAACAATGATGCAAGTGAATCTAGTTCCTCTTTAGACGCTTCCCTTAAATCAGATTTACCTAAATCAAAAAGAACACTTTTTAAAACTAATGGACGTCTCATTGTTCTCATTTCAAATTCTCTGTACATAGGATACAATAAATGTCCTTGTTGGTATCCACATCCTTTTTTAGTAGGATCATCTTCCTCTATATACTGACAATCACGATTACTTATATTTTGTGTTGAAACAGTTGTGTCTACCTGTTGAAAAAACCAATCTTTATTTACAATAATTCTATAATTTTGATCTTCTTCAAAGTTACATTCATCAAATGAGAAATCACCGAATCCATCAGTGTGCGCTATTTTGCTTCCTGAAGAAGAAGTTCCAACTAACTCAACTTGTGCACCTTTTATTGGAGAACCATCTGCAACATCTGTAACGCGTCCAGAAAGATTAAAGAAAATCTGTTGTTTATCGAAATAATAAATATCCATCTTACCCTTACTTTTCCATTTATTACCAATCCTATTGGAAGAAAAATACCCCTTCAATTCTGGCTCTGAATCTCCTTGTGGATTTTCAAAAGTAATTCCGAAATCATCATAACAAGTATTAACAGGATATTGTAAATTTTCAGCCTCATTAAACATATGTGATGATTTTCCATCATATGTAGAATTATATTCCGCTTTATAAATGTCTAATCCACCCATGCCAGGTCGACCATCAGAAGAAAAATATAAGTTTTTAGTATAACCACTAAAAACAGGAAACCCTTCATTACCAACACTATTAATATTGGGGCCTAAATTTTCAGGCTTACCCCAAGATTTACTTCTTCGATCATAATGACTGACATATATATCAGTCCCCCCCATACCGCCTGGTATTTCAGCAGAAAAGAATAAGCTTTTTTCATCAGGACTTACTGACGGACCATGAACATCCACCAATGTATCAATTGGAATCACCTCCATACTTACGTCTCTAAATTTTTTACCTCTAAAAGTAGCGGAATATATTCTACGTCCTTGATATTTGTTTTTTTGAAAAATTGCTCTTGTAAAAAACATTTTATTTCCTCTTTTATTGAAAGATACTACTCCTTCCTCTGAGTTTTTTAAATTAACAACTTCGTCTAAACCTAATGTGTCCTGATTACTTAAAGTTTGTTTATCCCATTCAGGAGGAGTAATCGTTTTACTAGATCTTTTTCTAGATCTTTTATCCTTAGACTTTGTGATTATGAAAATATCAGAAAAATACTGACCTGTGATATGATTTGTGTTTTTACCTAAGACACCTTCTCTAGATGAAGTAAAATATAAATCTTCGTTTTTTTTACCTTTCAAAAATGGAGCAAAGTCATCTGCCTTAGAGTTAAGATCTGATCCAGCATTAACAACACGATACTTACTGCCATCTCTAATCCATTGTTTTGTTAATTCTAGGGATTCTAATGCAAGCGCCCCTTTAGGATTATCAGGATCTAAATTTATAAAGTTTTCATACTCATCTTGAGCTTTTTCAAAACGTTCCATCGCCTTATAACATTCCGCTAAGTAATAGTGAACCATCGGATTTGAATATCTCATCTTAATAGTTCTTCTCAAATTGTTTTCAGCTTTTTTATAGTCGCCCAAAAAAAAGTAACACTGAGCCAACTTAAAGCCAATTTCATTTTTTTCAGACCTATCATTGGATCTCTGATATGCACGTTTAAAAATAACCTCAGCTTTACTATACTCTGCTCGATCAAAAGCTTTATTTGCCTTTATAAAATCACCTGAATTTTGAGAATATACAATAGAACTTAAGAAAATAAAAACAGGGAGTATATAGTGTCGGATTTTCATATATTTTTTTTTTATTACAATAAGATTTAATGCAATTTAACAATTATTTCCTACAAGGAAAAAAAAAGACACAATAAGACTAATCCACAGACTCAACTGTATCAATCATCATAGCAACAATTCTATATGGATCTGCATTTGATGCTGGTCTCCTATCCTCTAAATACCCCTTCCAGTTATTAGAAGGCATAGATATTGGAATTCTGATTGAAGCACCTCTATCAGAAACACCATAACTAAATTTATCAATTGATTGTGTCTCATGTAATCCCGTCAAACGCTGCTCGTTAGAGGATCCATATATTGCAATATGTTCAGAATGTTTGTCACCTAAAGCATTACAAATACCTTCAATATAATCCTTTCCCCCGACCTCTCTCATTTTTTTATTTGAAAAATTACAATGCATTCCTGAACCATTCCAATCACCCTGAACAGGCTTAGGATGAAATTCAATACCAACGCCAAATTCCTCGGTGACACGATGTAAAAGATATCGAGCTATCCATAAATCATCACCCGCAGCATATGGATCAGTTCCTAAAACTTGAAACTCCCATTGTCCTAGTAATACTTCAGCATTAATGCCAGTGATACTTAATCCTGCTTCTAAACAAATATCTAAATGCGCCTCCACTATTTCGCGGCCAGCAACATTTTTATTCCCAACAGAACAATAATACATTCCTTGAGGATTAGGAAAGCCATGGTCAGGAAAACCCAATGGCCTAGTCCCATCCATTAGAGTATACTCCTGTTCAAAACCAAACCAGTAATCATCATGCCCTTTAGTTATTTGAGATCTTGTATTTGATGCGTGAGGCGAACCATCTGGGTTCATAACTTCACATAAAACCAAATACGCATTCAACCGCCCTGGATCCTGGTACATTCTAACGGGTTTCAAAACACAATCAGAGAAGTCTCCTTCTGCCTGCTGAGTTGAACTACCATCAAAAGACCAGTTAGGTATTTTAGAAATATCCTCATCAAATTCATCAAAATTCAGAACTTTTGTTTTACTTCTCAAATTAGCTTCAGGCATATAACCATCTAACCATATATATTCAAATTTAAATGCAGTCATCAATAAAATTATTTTAAGTTATTATGTTAAATTATCATTTTGTGTCTACTCTACACAATAGTGTAAAGTCTAAATTAAATTTATTGTATATATAATACATATGTTATATAAAAAATGGTTTTTTATTAACATATCATATGATTTATTAACATAACAAGGAGGCAATAAGAACGAACCAAATAAGTATTATTCCAAATCAAAATCACGATACAAATCCGATAAAGAACGCTTTATTTTATAAAAAACTCGACCAAAATCTCGCATTAATGAGGGAAAATTATTAGGTCCAAAAAAAATGAGATATACTATAAAAACTAATGCAATCTCCGAAAACCCTAAATTTAAGATCAAAAAATGCATAGAAAAAAGTTAAAACTAATTAGCCTCATGCTTTGTAGTATCATACATTATTGGCGATGCAATAAATAAAGATGAATATGTACCTACAATCACTCCCGTCATAATAGCAAACATAAAACCTCTTACCATTTCGCCACCAAAAATAAAAATCACTAATAAAACAAAAAAAGTAGTTAAAGAAGTGTTGATAGTTCTACTTAAAGTACTATTCAAAGCTCTATTTATTACATCATTTCTATCTCCTGCTTTTATAGCTAGATATTCACGAATTCTATCAAACACAACTACTGTGTCGTTTAAAGAGTATCCAATTACTGTTAAAATTGCTGCTATGAATGCTTGATCAATTTCTAAAGAAAACGGTAAAATTCCATAAAAAACTGAAAAAATGGACAGTAAGATCATAACATCATGAAACACAGCCATGATAGCACCTAAACTATATTGCCATTTTTTAAATCTAATTAAAATGTATATGAAAATTAAAATTAAAGAAAATAAAATTGACCAAAATGCTGATTTTTTGATATCATCTGCAATGGTCGGACCAACTAACTGAGAACTTAAATAAGGAGCACCCGTTTTATCATCAACAAGAAATTGATTTTCATTATTTTCAGCAAACATTGATAAACCTTGATATAATTTTTGTTCAACTAAAGTATCCGCTGAAAGATCTTCTATTAAATAATTTGTTGTTATTTTCACTTGATTACTTTCCCCAAAAGTTTTAACCTCTGGATATAGTTTTAAGTTGTTTTCTGTAACAAAAACATCTCCAAGATTATTTCTTAACTCTGCTGTAACAACCGAATGATCAAATCTAACCACATAAGTTCTACCACCTTGAAAATCAACACCTTGATTCAGCCCCTTAGTAAATAATGAACAAACACCTACGACAATGATCAAAGATGATAATACATAATAACGCTTTCTATTCGACAAGAATGAAATATTCATATTAGTAAAAGCATTCCTTGTGAAAAAATTGGAAAATGTAATAGTTTTTTTAGAATTTATACGTGATTCAAAAATCAATCGAGTAATAAATATTGCACAGAATAAAGAAGTTAAAATTCCAATAATTAGAGTGGTAGCAAATCCTTTAATAGGACCAGAACCAAAATAAAACAAAACTACACCTGTTAAAAGAGTTGTTAAATTAGCATCAATAATTGAACTATAAGCTTGTTGATATCCATCTCTAATAGCTAATGTCAAGCCTTTGCCTTGTCTTAATTCTTCTCTAATTCTTTCATAAATTAAAACGTTAGCATCAACTGACATACCAATAGTTAATACAATACCTGCAATGCCTGGCAAAGTTAAAACACCACCTAGTCCGGATAAAGCGCCAAAAATAAAAAACATATTAACAACTAAGGCAATATTAGATGCAATTCCTCCATACATATAATAAAAAATCATGTAAACCAGAACAAACCCCAGCGCTATTAGAAATGACTTATAACCAGCAGAAATAGCCTCTGCACCTAATGAAGGACCAACAATAGATGATTGAATAATTTTAGCCGGAGCTGGAAGTTTACCTGCCTTCAAAATATTAGCTAAATCTTGAGCTTCATCTAGAGTGAAATTTCCAGAAATTACTGAACTTCCACCTGATATTTCAGCATTTACAACTGGAAACGAATATACATAATCGTCTAAAACAACAGCTACAGATTGACCGATGTTTTCTCTTGTTATTTTTTGCCATAATCTGGAACCACTTCTATTCATTCTCATATTAATCTGTGGATTTCCAAATTGATCAATATCCTGACTTGCATCAACAATAACGTCACCTGACAGTCTTGCTTTATCTTCTCGATTTGACTTTATTGCAATTAATCTTACTCTTTCATTGCTCTCATCAAAGGGCTTCGCTTCCCACAAAAATTTAATATTTCTAAATTCATTAGGAAGTAAAGCTACCACATCTTTATCCTTAAGATATAAATTAACATTGGCAGTATCTTTAATTAAAGAATTTCCAACTACAGGACCAGGAATAATTAAAGGTGTGTTTGTATTAGGATCTAATTGAAGAGAGGGAGTTAAAATATCAAATAAAGTATTAATGTTATTTTCAAGACTATCCGCCTCAAAACCATCTATCAATAGATCATTATCAATATTGTCGGAATTTGCAATATTAGAACTTAAGTTTCTTTCATTTAAAACTAAATTTGCTTCCTGAAGAAAATTAATTAAATCACTATTATCATACGTCTCCCAAAATTCCAAGACAGCCGCACTTTGTAATAATTTTTTTACTCTTTCTACATCTTTTACACCTGGCAATTCAACAATAATTCGCCCTGTTCTTTCTGCTTTTTGAATACTAGGCTGAGCAACTCCAAACTTGTCAATCCTAGCTCTTAAAACAGTAAATGCTCGATCAACAGCTCCTTCAGCCTCAACTCTAATAATTCTCATAACATCACTATCAGATGCCTCACTAGGTATCTTGTCTCTTAAATCTTTATTTCCAAATATTCTAGGCGATGCTAATCTTGACATACCCGCAGCATTGAGTTCTTTAAAAGAATTTTCAAAAAGTTCCAAGTAGTCTAGTTGACTATTTTTTTCTTTACTAGAAGCAAGTTGCAAAGCTTGATTAAAAATAGGATCTTGACTATTATCTGATAACGCAATTAATATGTCTTTCATCGAAATTTCAAGCGTAACATTCATGCCACCTTGTAAATCTAAGCCTAATTTTAATTCACTATCTTGACAATCAGAAAAAGTCCATGATTTTTGACCAAAAAATAACCATGGTGTATAAACAGGTTCATTAGATATAGAGTCTAAATAATACTGTTCTAATTGATATTTTGTTTTTTGGCTGTAGTTAGTAGACTCTGGAATCGAATCTTGAAAAGATTCTGCATATTGTATAGCATTTTTTTGCTCCTTATTAACAACAAAAGTAAAAGACAAAGAAAAAAGGAAGGAAATAAAAAATATTATCCCTATAAAACTAATTAAGTTTCTAACACTGTTATTTTTCATAAATTATATAAGTTCTAAAATGAACGCAAATATATAAAAAAGAAAGGAAGTTTAATACAAAATAACAGATGTTGTTTTTTTAAAGATATAAATAAGAAAGATTTATGTAAATTTACTATGTAGTTAGTTATCTATAAAATAAATGAATACAATGCGTATTTTTTGCAAATTTTTATTACTCAATACAATCCTAATACAAATATGTTTAGGACAGATAGATTTTGTGCCAAGCACTAATATAACAGTATTGAAAAATAACATAGAATTAAAGAATGCATGGGCAGGTGGAATGAACGCATGTCAATTTTCAAAAATTGACATGAATATGGACGGCTATAAAGATTTATTTATTTTTGATAGATCCGCAATAAATGGCTCAGAATATGGCAACCGTATAATGACTTTTATATTTGATCCATTAATTGAGCAATATCAATATAATCCTAACTATATATCTTTGTTTCCAGATTTAAAGAACTGGGCACTATTAATAGATTACAATCAAGACTCGAAAGTTGATATTTTTACATGTGACCCTAACCTATCGTCCATAGCCGTCTATATAAACACATCTGAAAACACTTTATCATTTGATTTCTACAAAATTCTATACTCAGATGCAGGATTTGTGCCACAACCACTATATGTTGATAGAGATGATATTCCTGCAATTGCAGACATAGATGGTGACTCTGATCTTGACATTCTTACTTTTAGTCCAAATGGTAGTCACTTGTATTTTCATGAAAATAAATCAATGCAAATGGATGAAGACAACGACAGTATTTATCTATACAGGAGTGATGATTGTTGGGGGCGCTTTAAAGAAGCTGATCTAACTAACAGTGTTACTATGAATCTTACTGATGATTGTTGTGAATGCACTATTGACGATATTGATGGGGATTGCATTATAGATTTTAATATTTTTGGAGTTCAAATCGACCCTGAAATTACTGAAGATTGCACTGAAGACAATGGCAGGTCAGCTCACTCCGGATCAACAATATTAGCATTTGATATTGATCCGCAAAACAATCAAGGATTAGAAGTCTTATTAGGAGATTTAAATTATGACCACATGGTATTGTTGAAAAACGGAGGCAATGACACCACATTGATTGTAGATCAAGATGTCTCTTTCCCTTCATATGACACTCCAATTGATTTAACCCGATTCCCAGGCGCATTTTATCTAGACATAGACAATGATAACTTCAAAGACCTAGTAATTAGTCCAAATGCTGTCAACACTTCAAATCATAAAAATGCATGGCATTATAGAAACACAGGTAATGTTACAAATGATAATAACATAGTCTTTGAATACATAGAAAATGATTTTATGATAAAAGACAT
>CEWO01148003.1_pt1 | contig 12685 bp, 15 predicted proteins | sample 361561 | NCBI WGS metagenome assembly CEWO01 (sample SAMEA2623627, study PRJEB7988) | marine metagenome | isolation source: saline water (ENVO:00002010), including
GAGGGAATATCTGCCATCGAGCCCATAAATGGATTTGTTGCAGCGTTGCAAATTAGTACATCAATCTTACCTAGCAGCTTATTGGTTTCATCTACTAAATTAACCAATTCTGATTCGTGGGCAATATTTCCTGCAATTGGGAAGGCTAGCTCTGACCCTACTTGCTCGTTTATCTCGTTAGCCGTTTCCTTGCAAGCATCAATTTTCCTGCTTGAAATAATAACTTTTGCTCCGTGAGATGCTGCATGGAATGCAATTGACTTTCCAATACCCTTTGATGAGCCAGTAATTAAAAATGATTTATTTTTTAAATTAAATAATGACATTTAGCTTATAATCCTATGATGTTAAAAAATGTAGAAATATATTCTAAATCAAATTGTGTCTTTTGTGATAAGGCCAAGCATTACTTTTCACAACACGACATTTCTTATGTTGAGCATAATGTTGAAGTTCCTGAGATTTTTGAAGTACTCATGAGCAGAAATCCCAATGCTAGAACTATGCCTCAAATATTTGTTGATGATGAATTAATTGGTGGATACACAGACCTAATGGAATGGGTTGAAAAATAGGGATTTATTATGGTTGCCTTTAACGATTTTTTATTACTTTTAGATGGTTATCTAAGTGGCTCATGGTGGTTTCCTGCATTTTTAATTGGAACAGGTATATTTTTTACTGCTTATTTAGGCTTTCCTCAGTTTAAATTTTTTGGTCATGGTTGGCGAATAGTTACTGGTAAATACGCCAAAAATGATGCCGAAGGTGAGACAACCCCTTTTGAAGCTTTAACTACAGCAATGTCAGGCGCAGTAGGAACCGGTAATATTGGAGGTGTTGCTTTAGCTATTTGGATTGGTGGTCCCGCGGCAATTTTTTGGATGTGGATAACTGCAATTTTTGGGATGACTACTAAATTTGTTGAAGTGACAATGGCCCATAAATATAGAACAACATTATCAGATGGCTCAATTTCTGGAGGGCCTATGTACTATATTGAAAAAAGTTTTAATAAGAGATGGGCGGGTGTTCTATTTGCAGCCTTGATGATGATATGCGCTATTGGATCGGGCAACATGCCTCAAATAAATAACATTGCAAGTGTTCTTGATTCAACTTTTAGCATTCCAAAGCTTGCTACAGGACTCATTCTAGGATTTATGTTGTGGTTAATAATTTCAGGCGGTATCAAAAGGATTGCTAAAATTGCTAGCAAACTTGTTCCATTCATGGCTGTGATATATTTTGGTGGAGCCTTAGTTGTTGTCTTAGAGAATTATCAAAACATAATTCCCTCTTTTCACTCAATCTTCTCACAGGTCTTCTCTGGTTCTGCAGCCGCTGGTGGTTTTTTGGGAGCTAGTTTTGCAATGAGTTTAAAGCTCGGCGTTGCTAGAGGTTTATACTCAAACGAAGCTGGACAAGGATCATCACCTATTGCTCATGCATCTGCAAAAACTGAGCACTCAGTAGAGCAGGGAATGGTATCTATCCTCGAACCATTCATAGATACAATTGTAGTATGTAGTGTTACCGCTCTTGTTATTTTATCTAGCGGAGCGTGGATTCAAAAATATGAAAATACTTTTGAGAGATCATCCATGGCTATTTTTTCTGGGGAATATACTGAATCGAATTCAAAAGATGTCGAGGAGCTTGGTAAATATATTCTCGACGCCAGAAAGTTCACTAATGATACAACAGCAGTAAAAAACTTTTCTGGAAATTTATCTGTTGTCAATGGTGCGATTCAAGAAGGCGGCATCACAATTTTCCATAATAACTCTATTGCCGAAGACGTTACATTTCATAAAAATGGTAGTTTTTTTGATGGCCCCTTAGAGGTACTTAATGGAGAGATAAAAGATTCATCTGTAACTGTAAAAGGAAAATCATTAATCCATTCAGCAGAACTTACATCTAAGGCCTTTGGCTCTGGTGTTCTTGGAAAATATGGTGAATACATTGTTGCTATTGGTTTGCTGCTATTTGCGTTTTCTACAGCAATAGCCTGGTCTTATTATGGAGATAGATCAACAGCTTATATATTTGGTGAAAATGCTGTTCCCTGGTATCGAATGATTTATGTAATTTGTTTTATTGCTGCTGCAATTATAGATACGACTGTTGTTTGGAATATTGCTTATGTTGTAGTTGCGCTTGTAACGATTCCAAACTTATTTGCTTTATTTATTCTCCGAAAAGAGATGAAAGAACAAGTAACAGGTTATGTTATTGAGAAATAATTTATTTAGATCTATTTTTTAATTCTTTAAGTACATCTGAGTGGCTAAGATTTAATTTTCTTAGCATTACCAATAGGTGATACATCAAGTCAGCTGATTCGCTAATAACTCTTCCATCATTCGTTACTGCTGAAATTGAGACTTCTCCAGCTTCCTCAGTTATTTTTTTGGCAATTTCTTTCATTCCATCTTTATAAAGCTGATATGTATAAGAAGATATATTTGCCTCTTCAAATCTAGAATCTATTGTTTCTTCTAATTCTTCGATAATATTCGGCGAAGAGGGCGCACCAATAAAACAAGAATTATTACTTAAATGACAAGTAGGTCCATTGTTTTTAGCAAGTATTAACAATGTATCTTTATCACAATCATGCAGAATATTTTTAATTGCTAGTTTATTCCCAGAGGTCTCACCTTTAGTCCATAATTTTTTTCTTGTTCTACTATAAAAAGTTGCATAGCCAGATGATTGAGTAAGCTTTAATGCCTCTTTATTCATGTATCCCAACATCAAAATTTCTAATGTTTCGTGATCTTGAATAATAGCAGGTATCAAACCATCAACCTTCTCCCAATCTAGATTTATCATTTTCATATCCTTACATTTACTTTGTTAGCTTTAAGCGTCTCTTTAATCTGCCCTACAGAAAATTCATTTCTATGAAATATTCCTGCAGCCAATGCACCATCTACATTTGTTTGCTCAAAAACATTGACGAAATCATCTGGTCCACCAGCTCCGCCAGAGGCGATCATTGGTATCGTGCATTTAGTTTCAAGTGATTGTAATAACTCAATGTCATATCCATCTCTGACACCGTCTTTGCTCATGGCATTAATTACAACCTCTCCAGCTCCAAGATCTTGAACTTCAAGTAACCAATCGATTGCTTTTTTATTAGTGCAAAAAGCAGTTTTCTCACTTCCTGTTTTAGCAAATAGATAAGCCTCACTATCAATAAGTTTAATATCCATCCCAATCACAACACACTGAGAACCAAATGAGTTACTTAGCTCGCTGATTAAATATGGATTATTCAATGCAGGAGTATTAATTGATATTTTATCTGCTCCCAAGTTAAGTATTTGCTTAGCGTCATCTAATGTTTTGATGCCACCTGCAACACAAAAGGGAATATTTATAACCTCAGCTATTTTAGAAACCCAATTTTTACTAACAACTGATTCCCTTGTACTAGCCGTAATATCATAGAACACTAATTCATCAGCTCCATCATTTGAATACTTTTCTGCTAGATCAACAATAGAGCCAACGATTTCATGATTTTTAAATTGCATACCTTTGACAACTTTGTTGTCTTTAACATCCAAACATGGAATTATCCTTTTAGTAATCATTATCCAGGTCTCTTAAGGATATATTTTTTTCGTAAATTGCTTTCCCAACAATAGCCTCCTTGATATTTAATGCTTTTAAAGCATCAAGGTCATCAAGTGATCTAATCCCTCCAGAGGCAATAAGATTTAGCTTAGGAAACTTGTTTAACAAATCTCTATAAATATCTACACTAGGACCTTGCATTGCTCCATCTAGAGAAATATCGGTTGCAAGTACATTTAAAAAAAAAGATTGATCAGCTAAAAAATTATGCAGGGAAAGTTCAGTGCTATCTTGCCATCCATGTGTATAAATCTTAGGAATGTTATTACTAATTTTAAAATCCAATGCAAGAACTATCTGTTTAGAATCAAAATTATTTTTAAGGTCTTTAATAAAATTATCTTGAAACAAAGCTGTACCAAGAATAATTCTAGAAACTCCCATTTCAAGCATGGCCTCAACTTTGCTAATTGACCTAATGCCACCACCTACTTGTATTGAAATATCTGAAATTTGCAAAATTTCTTTTATTATTTCTAAGTTAACTTGTTTTCCAGTTTCAGCACCGTCAAGATCTACAACATGAAGGTAAGTAAGTTGATTAGCTTTAAAAATTTTTGCTTGAGATAAAGGGTCTGAATTATATTTTGTTTCTTTCTTAAAATCACCTTTAAGCAATCGAACACAATTCCCATTTTTTAAATCAATAGCAGGTAGAATTTTCATAATTTATTAAAAAAATATTTCAGAAACTTTCTACCTGCTAAGGAAGATTTTTCTGGGTGAAATTGACAACCAAGAAAATTATTTTTTTGAATAGCAGCTGCAAATGGCACGCTATGTTCAGCTGTTGCAATTGTTTGATTGAAAATTTGAGCATAATAGCTATTAGCAAAATAGTAGTAATCATCTAGAACTTTTGTCTGCTCTTTAAGAAAAGATACTTTATTCCATCCCATCTGAGGAACTTTGAAACCACAATCAGAATTAAATTTTTTAACATCTCCTGAAATTATCTTCATGCACTCTGTATCTTGTTCTTCGGATCGATCAAATAGGACATGCATTCCTATGCATATTCCAAGAACAGGTTGAGTTAAACTTTTGATTGTTTCAATCAAATTATTTGATTCTAGACTCTGCATAACATTTTGTGCAGAACCAACGCCAGGTAAAATAACAAATGATGCGTTTGAAACTCTAGCTTTATCTTTGGTAATAACAGCTTTCATTTTATGAATTTCAACAGCTTTTTGAACCGATCGGAGATTTTCACCACCACAATCTACAATGGCTACAGTCATAGCAATCCTTTGGTTGACGAGGATTTATTAGATTCAATTGTTATAGCTGTTTTAAGGCATCTTGCAAAAGTTTTAAATGTTGCTTCAACCAAATGATGTGAATTTTTACCAGTTGTTTCAATATGACATGTCATGGCTGTAGCATTAATTAAGGATATAAAAAAATGCTCGAACATTTCAGTCGGGAAGTCTCCAACAAAATCTCTTAACTGAGAGCACTTAAAATTCAGGTAGCGCCTGGAACTCAGATCAATGCTGACATTGCATTTAACTTCATCCATAACCAAAATTTCACTTGAAGCATACCTGGAGATACCAACTCTTTTACCAAGAGCATTATTAATTGCTGTGCCGAGTGCAATTGCTATATCTTCAATCGTATGATGCTCATCAATTTCTAAATCACCCAAGCAGGTTAAATTTAAGTCAATTGAGCCATGTTTAGCAAATTGCTCTAATAAATGATCTAAATAGTTTAGACCAGATTTAATATTATAATTACCTGTGCCGTCTAAATTTATATTTATATAAATACTTGTTTCATTTGTTTTTCTAATTTCAGCAAAACTTCTTGACGATGCCTGTTTAAAAGCAATATCTTCTCTAATCTTTACAGCCTTTTCATGAGCATCTAATGCTTCTGCTTGAGCTAATGTGATCACTGTCTCTTTCAAGTTATTAAATCCTTCTGGAGATGCCGTTTGCACGCTAATTTGTTTTCCAAAATCATTAACGCTTAGTCCTGAATGGACCTTCGCTTGACCGTTTGTTGGTAAAACATGATTTGAACCAGATGAATAATCACCAAAAGATTCTGGACTTAAAGAACCACAAAATATTGAGCCTGCATTATTAATCTCTACAAGATACTTTGAATAATCCTCATCTAATAAAATTAAGTGCTCAGGCGCACATTCGTTAATTAAACTGAGCGTATCTTTGAAGGATTTTGATTTAATGAGTAATAAGTTATTTATACTTCTTTTTAAAATAGATTGTCTGGTTAGATCTTGTATTTGTTTTTTAATTTCAGTTTTTATTTTAGTTAGAATAGAAAGATTGTTCGAAATGATAAAAGCTCGTGAATTTGGATCATGCTCTAGTTGAGACAATGAATCTGCAGCAGCAATAGAAATATTTGTGATATTGTTAGTTACGATCATTACCTCACTTGGGCCTGCAGGTAAATCTATTGCTACATCATTAGAACAAAGTTTTTTTGCCTCATTCACATAAGCATTGCCTGGACCAAATATTTTATTAACCTTTGGAATAATTGTTGTCCCATAAGCCATACCAAATATTGCCTGGGCACCTCCAACTTTGTATATGTCTGAGATCCCATATAATTTTGCTATCCACAATATTTCAGGCGATATATGACCATCGGCATTCGGAGGAGTGCATATAGTTATATTTTTACATCCTGCAACTTTAGCCGGTATAAGTTGCATTAGTAAGGATGAAATTAATGGAGAATTGCCCCCAGGAACGTATATGCCCACAGAATCTATGGGTCTAAATTCTTTCCATAATTTAATGCCCTTAGTTGTCTCAACAGGCATACCGTTCAATGCTTCCTTATCGTTTTCGCAAATAATATTTATGTTTGCTGCTGAGTCAAGAATTGATTGTTTTAAGCTATCAGAAACCAATAGCTCGGACTTTTTGATTTCCGTGCTTTTAACTTTATATGATCGTGGAATTAGTAGATTTAATTCTTTATTGATCTCATCAAATGCTTTGGTACCTTTGTTCAGAACTAAATTTTTAAAACGTAATACAATTTTTTTTATATCAATATTGTCAGACCCATTTGCTAACCATTTAATGTCTTTAGTTGAATTTGATCGATTTAAAATTTTCATTAATTTAAAATCTTTTCAACAGGCAAAACCAGGATTGAAGAAGCCCCATTTGACTTCAATTTTTCCATCGTTTCCCAAAATACAGGTTCTTTGCATAAAGCGTGTATTGCAACTTTATTATCTTTTTGTAATGGAATTATTGTTGGCGAATCTGCTCCTGGTAACAATTTGCATATTTTTTCAGTTGAATTGCTATCAACATTTAACATTACATATTTACTTTCTTCTGCATTAATCACACCCTCAAATCTTTTGATTAAATTAATAATATTTAATTGAATAATTTTTTTTGGTTCAACTGGAGAGATTAAAATAGCCTCTGATTTCATCAATGATTTAAATTCAACTAAGTTATTAGCTTCCAGTGTTGCGCCTGATGAAACCAGATCGCAAATACAGTCAGCAATGCCTATGTAGGGAGTTAATTCAACAGATCCATTAATTTTGATAACGTCTGCTTGAATTTGATTTTTTATTAAATATTTTTTAACTAGAGCAGGGTAAGAAGTTGCTATCGTCTTGTTTGCAAGAGTTTTCATTTTTGAATTTAATGGCTTTGCAAATGCTAGCTTGCATTTAGAAAAACCTAAATTTAATACAGTCTTCGCTGTAATTTTTTTGTTTGTTGCAGCTTGTTCTGCTAATACATTCTGCCCAACAATACCAAGATCAGCCACGCCCTTGGAAACTAGCGAAGGTATGTCATCATCTCTTACTAGCAATATATCAATATTCATATTTGATGATCTAGCCAGTAATCTTTCACCAGATGTTGAGAAATTTATACCAGATTTAATAAGTAGATTTTTGCTACTGTCAAAAAGCCTGCCTTTCCTTTGGATGGCTATAGTAATTTTTGAAGTCATATCATTAACCTTTTTTTAAGACCTTTATGTAACCCTGGTTGGATTCTTTAAACAAAAACCTAGCAACTCGAGTAACCGTTGCTGTGGAAGTGCTAAGCTCTGCTGCAATTTCTCTGTATGTAAGATCTCCTTTGAATAATAATTTCGCTACTTCCCATCTTTCTTCCATAGCTTCAATTTCAGATGGAGTACATAAATCTCTCATAAAGTTATCCATTTCTTGATCAGATTTAATATTTTTTAGAGCTGTTGATAATTTCATGAAAGTGATTTTATATGTTTTAACATGTTAAAACAATAGTACATAAAAATAAATTTATATTATTCATAAATAGGTTAAAATTACATGTAAAAGGAGATAGTAATGACGATATCAATTAAGGAAAGTTTTCCAAATCAAGAATTAAGAGTTTTAATTAATGGGGAAATTCAAAATATAAATTCACAGGAATATTTTGCAAACAAGAAAGTTATTTTAGTGGGTGTTCCAGGCGCCTTTACTCCGACATGCCATTTATCTCATTTACCAGGTTATATTGAAAATTTACAAAACTTTAAGGACAAAGGCTATTTGGTATCATTTATAGCTGTTAATGATCCATTTGTTATTAAATCATGGTCAGAAGCTTCTAATGCCAATGGAATAGACATGTTAGCTGATGGCAATTGTGACTTAACAAATGAACTGGGCCTAACTATGGATGGATCAGGTTTTGGTTTAGGTAATAGATGTAAAAGATTTGCAATGATGGTAGATAATGGTGTCGTTCAGTCTCTTGATATAGAAGACGCTGGGGCTCTGGACGTTTCATCTGCCGAATCTCAACTTGCCAAAATCTAAAAAAAAATATCTATTTGCTGGTCTTGGCACCATGGGGTACCCAATGGCCGGTCATCTATCACGAAATAAAAATTTAGAAATTTATGTTTATAACAGAAACGAATGCTTGGCAGATCAATGGCTGAATCAATATCAAGGCTCTAAATTTAACTTCACTAATGATAATAAAAGGTTTGATGGTTTAATTTTATGCCTCAAAGATGATCAATCTATTACTGACGTTCTGATTAAAAAAAGCCTAGTTTCATATCTTAAAAGTAATTCCTTTATCATAGATCACTCAACAACATCGCTAGAGTTAGTAAGTTCAATAATTGATGATAAAGATGTAATTGAAAAAAATATTTCTTTTTATGATTCCCCGATTAGCGGTGGAGAAGCGGGGGCAATTCAGGGATCTTTATCTGTAATGTTTGGCGGGCCGGAAGTTAAAATCTCAACCATTGAAAGCATAATGCAGCATTATTCAAAATCTATAGTTCATGTTGGTCCAAATGGCCATGGACAATTAACGAAAATGGTTAATCAATTATGTATAGGCGCACTAATTCAAGGATTGTCCGAGGGAATAGCTTTTGGCAAATCTTCAGGATTAAATATGAGCAAAGTACTAGATGCAATTTCCAATGGAGCTGCTCAATCTTGGCAAATGGATAATAGATTTAAAACTATGATAAATCAGGAATTTAATTTTGGATTTGCTGTAGATTTAATGATTAAAGATTTAAATATTGCTTTAAAGGAATCAGCAACTAATGGTCTTAATCTTGATATATCAAAAAAAGTGTTAAAGAAATATCAAGAGCTCTCAAACCTAGGGGATGGTCAATTAGACACCTCAAGCCTAATTAAACTTATAAAATAAAAAAAGCCTGCAAGTTGCAGGCTTTTTAATTCAATTGTGAGTTTCAATCGCTAGTGTTAAACCACAACGGTGCTAGTGCTATTAATAATCCAGTTACTCCAACTAACATCATGACAGGATTTGGCATTCCTGAGCCTTCTACTCCAAAATATTCAATGTAGCCCATAGCCATAGGCGTTAATTCAACTCCTGTTTCACCAAGCATTTCAAATGCTTTCGCAAAGCCGCTATATGAATTCATTACAGTTGATCCAACCACCCAATTACCCATGAATACTCCCAATGCAAATAAAGAACATATAACTTTTCCAAGCATGTTTGTTCCTTTATCGGCTGCAACAGAGGAAAACCGAGCAGCAATCCATATTGAAACCATCATTGATATAAAAAATACTGCATTTGCAATTCTTGCAGTATGCAATGTTGACCAAATTTCTCCTTCCATATTTTTCTCCAAAATTATTACCTTTTTATTAAGGTAATAAAATAATACACTAATAATGAGAACCATTCTCATTTATAGAGTTTAATGTAACAATATTCATGATTTAAATTCACTAAAAAAGGTAATTGATAATGATTAAAATAAAATTTTCCTTAGCTCTTTTCTCTATATTTATTATATCCAGCTGTGTTAAATATTCTGATGCTGCGTTAGCAGATAAAGCTGGTGCTCCTTTGCTGAAAGGTTTAGGTGACCATTCACACAATATTTCCTCAAACGTTTATGGAGTCCAGCGTTATTTTGATCAGGGAATGATGATGGCTTTTGCATTCAATCATGCTGAATCAATTAGAAGTTTTAAAGCGGCTCAAAAATTAGATCCTAGCTGCGCTATGTGCTTTTGGGGTGAGGCCCTAGCATTAGGCCCTAATATTAATGTTAACAGTGACGGTAAGGTTATCATGGCGCCTCAAAATAGAGTATTAGCTTTTAAGGCTATCAATAAAGCCATTACTTTATCTAAATCTGTGTCTGTTAAAGAGAAGGCTTATATAGCTGCACTAGCTAAAAGGTATGATGGAAATCCTAAGACCAATCGAGAACCCTTAGATATAGCTTATGCAAATGCCATGGAAATTTTATCTAAAACTTATCCTGAAGATAATGATGCAGCATCTTTATTTGCTGAGGCTTTAATGAATACCATGCCTTGGAATTATTGGGCTGAGGATGGAGATCCAAAACCAGATACAATTAAAGTCATTGATAGTCTAGAGTCAGTTTTAGAGAAAAATCCAAACCATCCACTTGCTATACATTTATATATTCATGCAGTTGAAGCATCTTCAGATCCTGCAAGAGCTGAAGGGCCAGCTGATAGGTTGGCTGCACTCGTTCCTGGAGCAGGTCATCTTGTTCATATGCCAGCACATATCTATTGGCGTGTAGGAAGATATCATGATGCATCACTTGCTAATATAGAGGCTGCAAAAGTTGATGAAGATTACATTGCACAATGTAATGCACAGGGGTTTTACCCTGCATTATATTATCCTCATAATGTTCATTTTCTATGGGCTGCTTCAACCATGGAAGGTCGAAGCAAGCTTTCTATAGATTCAGCACTCAAAGTTTCAAAATATGTTCGTGTTGAACAGATTAAACAAATTCCTTTTTTGGAGTTTTTTCACACAATCCCCTTACTTTCATATGTAAGATTTGCTAAATGGAATGAAATTTTTTCTTATGAAAAGCCTATCGAAGAATTTAAATTTTCTTTGGGTCTATATCATTACGCAAGAGCCATTGCCTTTGCATCAATCGGTAATGTTGAACAAGCTAAAATCGAACAACAGAATATATTACCGCTTAAAGATACCCCGGAGATAAAAGTAATTATTAAGGCAGGTCAACCGTCTGATAAATTGCTTGAGATAGCAAATCATCTGGCAATGGGCCAGATAGAGTTGGCCAACTCAAATTTAGAAGAATCAATTATGCATTTTAAAATGGCTGTAGAAACCCAAGATGCTCTTCCTTATAGAGAACCAGAATTTTGGTATTATCCAACTAGACAATCATTAGGCCATGTATTGTTAGCAAATAAAGACTTTAAAGAGGCTATAGTTGTATTTAAAAAAGACCTAGAAGATTATCCCAGAAATGGGTGGTCTTATTTTGGACTTCATAAAGCGCATAAAGCACTTGGCAATGAAATATTATCTGACGAAGCTTTAGCAAAGCATAAGTCTATCTGGCAAATGTCTGATATAGAGCTTCAATCATCTATAATTTTTTAGAATAGAAAAATTTTATATTGGTTCAAAAAAATAACTAATATATGAATTACCATCTTGATCTTTTCTACCTAAAGCATCTTTAAAGACCACTTTTACTCTCATATCAAAAGAAATATTTTTAGGGTCAGGCTCAACATTAATTAGGTTGCCTTTTATAGTTCCACCTCCATCAAGATCAACTATTGTGGAGATGTATGGAACTTCAATACCTGGAAATGATCTATGCACAATTGAATAGGAATATAAGTTTCCAGTATTAGATAATTTAATGCTTGAAAAATTATCTGCTGAAAAACATTTTGCACAACTCATTCGTTGTTCTAAAAAAATTGCAGAACAAGCATTACACTTTAAGCCTGATAAAAAGTATTTGCCCTCATCATCTTTTCTAATAAAAGATGTGGCGCTATATAACTCAGCATTTAAATTGGACATATCGGTTTTTATGAATAAGAATTGAACATTAGTTAATTTAATAATAACCAATAAAATAAGGTGCAACAAATGAAAGGTTATGTGTTTGGTTTGTTATATATGGATAATTGGGATTGGTATGAGAAATATTTTCCAGCGACTGCAAAATTAATCGATGAACATGGCGGAAAATATCTTGCTTCAGGCACTAAACCCAATATGAAAGAGGGTAATGATCAACCCTCTGCTTATGTCCTTTTAGAATTTCCAGATATAGAAACTGCTGAGCACTGGTATGAAGATCCAAAATACAAGCCTTTAATTGATTTAAGAAATTCAGGCGGAAGATCAGAAATTTTTATAATTCCTGGAGGTTCCTAAGCTTAATGGCTAAACCTAATAAAAATTTATCAGAGTGGGTAGATACTTTAGATAGCTCTGAATCTATGCCAATAACGCTTGGAAAACTTATAGAGAATACTGCTAAACAATTCCCCGATAATGAAGCATTAGTCTACTCAAATCAACCTGATGTTGACGATATAAGGTGGACATATAAAGCTCTAGATGAAATGTCTACAAATTTAGCAAAAGCTTTTGTTGATGTTGGTTTTAGTCCTGGCGAAACAATTGGTGTTTGGGGCCCAAACCATCCTGAATGGATTCTTACTGAATATGCTTTGGCAAAG
>CEWO01009662.1_pt1 | contig 12649 bp, 10 predicted proteins | sample 361561 | NCBI WGS metagenome assembly CEWO01 (sample SAMEA2623627, study PRJEB7988) | marine metagenome | isolation source: saline water (ENVO:00002010), including
AAGATGAAAATGCTATTGACATTTCAAAGATAAGATCTGAAACAGGCTTAATTACATTAGATAAAGGGTTTAAAAATACTGGATCTACAACTAGCAACATCACATATTTAGATGGTGAGAAAGGTGTTTTAAGACATAGAGGATATTCAATTGAGGAGCTAGCTTCAAAATCAACTTTTACTGAAGTTTGCTATCTATTGATTTATGGAGAATTACCTAATAAAAAAGAATTAGATGAATTTGAAAATAAAATTCGAATTCATACACTAGTCCATGAGGATTTTAAAATAATCCTTGAAGGTTATCCTTCAAAGGCTCATCCTATGGGGATCTTATCTTCTTTGATCACAAGTTTAACCGCTTTCTATCCAGAATCACTTGATCCTAATAGATCAAAAGGTCTAGTAGATCTTAGTATTGCAAGAATATTGGGTAAATTTCCAACCTTTGCAGCGTGGTCGTATAAGAAAAGAAATGGCCACCCAATTATATATCCAGATAATAGTTTAGACTATTGTTCAAACTTTTTAAGAATGATGTTTGAATTACCTTCTGAATCTTACAAACAGAATTCAGTTGTAACAGATGCGCTAAACACATTGTTAATTCTTCATGCAGACCATGAGCAAAATTGTTCAACCTCCACTGTTAGAATTGTTGGTTCAGCTCAGTCAAGCATATACCCTTCAATTTCTGCTGGAATAAATGCTTTGTGGGGACCATTGCATGGAGGTGCAAATCAAGCTGTTATAGAGATGCTTGATGCTATTATAAAAGATGGCAATGACATAGATAAATATATCAAAAAGGCAAAAGATAAAAATGATCCGTTTAGGCTAATGGGATTTGGTCACAGGGTATATAAAAATTTTGATCCAAGAGCTAAGATTATAAAGAAAGCTGCAGATAATGTACTTGAAAAACTTGGAGTTAATGACCCAGTTTTGGACTTAGCAAAAAAACTAGAGAAAATAGCACTAGAAGATGAATATTTTGTTGATAAAAAATTATATCCAAATGTTGATTTCTATAGTGGAATAATATACAGAGCGTTAGGTTTCCCTCCAGAAATGTTTACGGTAATGTTTGCTTTTGGTAGATTACCAGGTTGGATATCTCAGTGGAAAGAAATGAGAGAGAACAAAGAACCACTCGGAAGACCTAGGCAAATTTATACTGGAGAAAAATCTAGAAAGTATGTCGATATTTCTAAAAGGTAATTAATACTTTCTATCTAAAATCTCTTTGAGAATTACCGCTTCTTTTAATGAATCTTTATTTTTAAGTCTCCCTTTTAATTTAGAAAGAGAACTTTCTTTAATAACAGTAACATTTTCTTTTTTGGTTTCGGGTTCAACTATTTGCTCTGATAAATCAATATCATTATTATTTATTTTTATGTCTTCACTTTCTTTATTTTCAATATTTTCAGCTATTTCAACTTCTTCTAATGGCTTCTCCTCTACCCCAACTGGATTGAAGCTATCTTGGATTAACTGCTCAAATTTGCTTTTCACATCAGCTTTATTTTTAAGCGTATCTGGAGATGATTGATTTGGTTTTTTCTTCTTAGAAAAATAACTGGATAACCATGCAATAATTCCAAAAATTAAAGGCCCTATAAATTCACTAAAATCTGAGAAATCCATAGTTATATTATTATATTTATCACCAAATGTAAATCATTATTATTTAATGAGATTAAATAAAATAGAAATTAAAGGATTTAAAAGTTTTGGCGACAAAACAATCATAAATTTTAATAGTGGAGTTACAGGAATTGTTGGTCCAAATGGATGTGGTAAATCAAATATTGTTGATGCCATAAGATGGGTTCTAGGTGAACAGAAAACAAGTTTACTTAGGTCTGATAAAATGGAAAATATAATTTTCAATGGTTCTAAATCTAGAAAAAAACTTCAATTAGCTGAGGTATCTATATCATTTGATAATACTAAAAATTTAATACCAACTGAGTATTCTACAGTTACTGTAACAAGAAAATATTTTAGATCTGGAGATAGTGAGTATTTATTGAATGATGTGAAGTGTAGACTGAAAGACATAACAAATCTATTTCTCGATACTGGTATATCATCAAACAACTATGCTATAATAGAATTATCTATGGTTGATAATATATTAAATGATAAGGATAATTCAAGGCTGCACTTATTTGAAGAGGCTGCAGGGATATCAAAATTCAGAAAAAGAAAGAAAGAGACCTTTAATAAAATTAGACAGACAGAGTCAGATTTAGATAGAGTTGAAGATCTAGTATATGAAATTGAAAAAAATCTTAGATCTTTAAAAAGACAAGCCAAACAAACAGAGAAATACTATAATTATAAAGAAGAATATAAAACTATTAGTATAAATGTAGCTCTTGAAACATCAAAAAAAACTCGTTCGACATTAGAAGATCAAAAGAAAAAACTAATTAAAGTTGAAGATGATAATACTAAAGTAATATCTGAGCTTGCAAAAAAGAATTCAAAATTAGAATCAGCAAAAGCGTCGCTAATTCCTCATGAAAAGAAACTTTTAACACTTCAAAAGTCTTTGAATAATGTATTAGAAGATATCAGAGGACATGAAGAATCAAAAAGAATTAAAGCACAAAAATCTAAAATGTTGATAGAGAGAGCTGAAGATTTAAAAGACAAAATAAAATTTGATAATGAAAGTAATAAAAGATCTGAGTTTTCGATTTCAAGTATAAATAAGGAGATAGTTTCAAATGAGAAAAATCTAAAGAAGACTTTAAGTAGGTTAGATTCTACAAAAAAAGAATATTATAAATACGAAGAACAATTAAAAGATAAAAATATTAAAATAACTGATATAAAAGAAGTTGAAGATTATTTCAGAGGGTTAAATCATAATATTGAGTCAATATCAAACAAAAGAAGTCAGCTTGAGAATCTAATAAAAATTGATAAAATTGATAAAAAAGCTATTTTAGAAAAAATTGAATCTTTAGATAAAGAAATTAAAGAATTAAAAAAAGGGTTTAAGGTTATTGAAAACTTATTTAAAACTGAAAACAAAGAAATAATTAGAATTAATAAATTATTTACTGATAAGTCAAAAGAATTATCAATTGATGAAATAACATACAATAATTTAAAAAGTAAGATTGAGTCATTAAAGAAAGAAGTAGAATATAAGAATGCCACTTATGAGTCAAATAAAAAAAGAATTCAAGAAAATATTAAAGATTTAGAGAGTTCTGAGAAAGAAATTAGTAAAATTGATGTCGATTCAGACTCAAAAGATAGTTCTCTTATAAAACTTTATGATAAAAAAAATATATCAGATAAAGATCTTGAAAAATTTGAAGATGAATATTATAAATTAAAGTCTACAATTGACTTAGATGATTCATCTATAAAAAATTTACAAAACAAGAAAGATGTTAATATAAATCTAATAGATGAATTAAAAACTAGTATTCATGATAATGAAATAGAATTAAATTCTGTAGAGCAAAGAATATCCATAGAGTTTGATCTAGAATTAAAGAAATGTAAAGTTGATAAATCAATATTTGAAGAAAATACTCTAGATAAACTTTCTAAAAAAAGAGATGAATTAAAATCTAAAATTGAAAAAATCGGACAAATTAACCCTCTTGCTATGGAGGCTTATAATGAAATCCAAGAAAGGCATGAGTTTATTGTAAAAGAAAAAAGCGATCTTTTAGAAGCTAAAGATTCATTATTAAAGACTATTGAAGAGATTGATGTGGTAGCAAAAAAATCTTTCTTATCTTCCTTTGATAAAATAAAAAATAACTTTAAAACAGTATTTAGATCATTATTTACAGAAGATGATGATTGTGACTTAGTAATAAATGACGAAGAAAATCCTCTTGACTCATCAATAGAGATATTGGCTAAACCAAAAGGAAAAAAACCCCTGACAATAAATCAATTGTCTGGAGGAGAAAAAACTCTAACTGCAACATCATTATTATTTGCAATATATTTACTAAAACCTGCTCCTTTTTGTGTTTTTGATGAAGTTGATGCACCTTTAGATGATGCTAATATTGATAAGTTTAATAAAATAATTAATAAATTTTCAAATTCTTCACAGTTCATAATTGTCACACATAATAAAAGAACTATGAATAACGCAGATATTATATATGGAATTACAATGCCTGAGCAAGGAGTTTCTAAGGTTGTTCCTGTTGACTTAAGAAAATTAAAAGTTTAAAAATTATGAATAAAGAAAACAATTCGAAATCAGTTATTGGAGGTGAATTTTTATTAAATGAAGTAGATATATCAGAAGTATTTATTATTGAAGACTTTAATGAAGATCAAAGGATGATGGCAGATTCTTGTAATGACTTCTTAGAGAAAGAAGTTATTCCTCTTACCGAAAAGATTGATAGTAAAGAAAATCCAGATTTAATGCCAGAACTTCTTACTAAAGCAGGAGAATTAGGTTTATTAGGACTGTCTATTGGAGAGGAATACGGTGGAATGAATATGAGCTTTAACACAAGTATGTTAATAGCAGATATTGTTGGAATAACGGGGTCTTTTTCAACTGCATATGGTGCCCATACTGGAATTGCCACTCTCCCACTAAAATACTATGGAAATGATGAGCAAAAAGATAAATACTTAAATGGATTAGTATCAGGTGAATTAAAGGGTGCTTACTGTCTAACAGAACCTAATTCTGGATCGGATGCAAATTCAGGTAGATCTCGTGCTACACTATCAAAAGATAAATCTAAGTACATTATAAATGGTCAAAAAATGTGGATATCAAACGGAGGTTTTGCAGATTTATTTATAGTATTTGCTAAAATAGATAATGATAAAAACCTTACAGCATTTATAGTTGAAAAAGGGCTAGAAGGTATAAATATGAATCCTGAAGAAGATAAATTAGGAATTAAAGGATCATCAACTAGACAAATATTTTTTAATGATGTAGAAATTCCATCAAATAACATACTTGGAAATCGAGAAGAAGGTTTTAAGATAGCATTAAATGTATTAAATATTGGGAGAATAAAACTAGGAGCAGGAGTTCTTGGAGGATGTAGAGGTGTTATTGACCATTCAATTAATTATTCTAAAGAGAGAATTCAATTTAATCTTCCTATTGCCTCTTTTGGTGCTATAAAATATAAATTATCAAATATGATAGTAAAAACTTTCAGCTGTGAATCTATTTGTTACAGAGCTGGAGATGATATAGAACAAAAGATAAAAGAATTTCAGGTAGATGGTAAAAATTTAAATGAATCTGAATTAAGTGCTATTGAATTATTTTCTGTCGAATGCGCTATATGTAAAATTTATGGATCAGAAATTTTAGATTATGTTGTAGACGAGGGTGTTCAGATCTATGGTGGAATGGGATATTCTGAAGAAGCACCTATGGCTAGACCTTATAGAGACGCTAGAATATCAAGAATATATGAAGGTACTAATGAAATAAATAGGATGCTTATTGTAGGTACTCTTCTTAAAAAATCTATTAAGAATGAGATAAATCTATTTAAGAAAGCAACAAAAGTTATACAAGATGCGAAAATAAAGAAAATTGTTTATTCATCTGATAACCATTTTAAATCATCTTACGATCTAGTCAATTCATTAAAGGATTGCTTCTTACATATATTCGGTAAGGCAGCATTACATTTTAATGATAAAATAAAATCAGAGCAAGAAGTAATGATGAATATTGCCGATGTTATAATATCAATTTATGTTCTTGAGTCTACATTAAAAAGATGTGAAAAAATATATCTAAATAATAAAAATAAAATAATGATAGAAATATCTAAAGCATCTATTTATGCTAATATTTCTATAATTAGACATCACTCAATTGAGTCAGTAATAAGTTATATGGATAAAAATGATGCTAGAAAGAGTATTGATTTTATTAACTCATGTACTGAGTTTGAAAATTTTAATATTAAGGAAGTAAACAGAAATATTGCAAATTACTTTTTAGATAAAAAATCATATAGTTTATTTAATAATTTTAAATGAAAAGAGGTTCTTTTAACACAAGATTAGGTTTCATACTTGCTGCGTCTGGTTCAGCTGTAGGGCTTGGAAATATATGGAAATTTCCATTTGAGGTTAGTAATGGTGGTGGTGCCGCTTTCCTTATAATGTATCTTTTGTTTTGTTTTATTTTATGCTTTCCAGTTATTGTATCTGAAATTGCTATAGGAAGAAATACTAAAAAGAATGCTATAGGTGCATTTAATGAGATGGGTAAAAGAGAATGGAATTTTATTGGTAAAATGGGAGTGCTATGTGGTGTTTTAATATTATCATTTTACACAATAGTAGCAGGATGGGTTCTTGGATATGTGGTAGAGATGCTAAATGGTAATTTTTCAATATCAGATAATTTTGGATATTATGTTAATGATATAAATAATGTATTGTTCTATTCCGTATTATTTATGGTTGTAACAGCATTTATTGTATCTAAAGGTGTTGAAAAAGGTATAGAGAAAGCAGCAAAAATTTTAATGCCCTCACTAATTGTAATTATTTTATTATTGATTGTATACGCGTTAACACTTCCAAACTCAATAGATGGAATTATTTTTTATTTAGTGCCAGATTTTTCACAGATTAATCTTACAGTTGCTGGAAATGCTTTAGGTCAAGCATTTTTCTCTTTATCACTAGGGATGGGTATGTTAATTACATATGGAAGTTATATTGATAAAGACAATAATATAATAAACTCTGCTGCATTAATAACATTAACAGATGTTGGAATTGCCTTCCTTGCAGGACTTATAATTTTTCCTTTTGTTTTTTCATCAGGAATTGAGACAGAAGGAGGACCAGGCTTAATATTTCAAGTTTTTCCTAAAATTTTTGAAGGTTTAGGCCCTTTAACTGGTACAGTAATTGGATCAACCTTTTTCATATTGTTGTCGTTTGCTGCAATCACTTCAACTGTATCATTATTAGAAGTTCCAGTAAGTTATCTTGTTGATGAATATAAAATAGAAAGAAAATATTCAGTTTGGATTGTTGCTTTTATTATTTTACTGATAGGAATTCCTTCAGCATTATCTCAAGGTAAAATTGCATTCTTTTCTGAATTTATTACATATTTTGGAAATGATAAACCAATTGATTTCATGCAATTTATTATAGATGTATCTAATGATACTCTACTACCCTTTGGAGGTTTTCTGATTACAATATATGTGTCTTTTGTATGGAGAAAAAAGAATTTATCAGAGGAAATAAGTAAGGGAAATCCAAATTATAAGGGTTCATTAATAGAAAAGTATATAAACTTTTCTATTACTTATGTCTGTCCCTTAATTCTTGGGTCTATTTTCTTATTAACTTTCTTAAATAAATTTTTTGGGATATAGTTATTCGAATCGTAATGATTCTATAGGATCTAATGCACTTGCTTTCATTGCTGGTATATAACCACTTAAAATACCAACAAGAGTACTAATTAATAGTCCTGTTAAAACCCATAACCACGGAATAATAAAGCTACCCCCTCCTATAAAGATAGTAACAAGATTTCCGAATATAATACCTAAGGTTACACCACCAAAACCACCAATTAAGCATATAAGTATTGACTCAATTAGGAACTGATCTCTTATAATTTTAGGCGTTGCTCCAATAGACTTTCTTAATCCAATTTCTCTAGTTCTTTCAGTTACAGAAACTAACATTATATTCATCAAACCTATAGAAGCACCTAATAAGGTAATAAAACCAATTGTAAAGCCCCCTATCTTAAGATAGGTTGATATCTCATCAAGCTCTGAGTCTAAGGACTCATTTCTTTCAATTTCAAAAGAATTTTGAGAACCAATAATATCACCCCTTAAAATTTTAAATAGATTTTGAGAGTAGTTCATGTCATTGTTGATTCTCTCAATATTATCAACAAATACAGTAATTTCATAATTTGCAGTAGGCCTTAATTTTCTTGAAGTCTCTATAGGTATAATTATTCTATTGTCTCCCCCACCTCCAAATGAGCTACCTTGTTTTTCTAAAACTCCAATTACTTTAAACTTATTACCTCTAACTGATATGAACTTATTGATTGGGTCTTCATTATTCTTAAAAAGTGAAGATTTAATACCTGTTCCAATAATAGTCACATATATGCCCCTCTCGTTTTCAGATTTAGTAAAAAACCTACCGTTTTCTATATTTAACTTATTTACTTCACTTAAATTATGATCACCAGCTTCAACTGAAATATTAGGATTTGTAACTTCTGATTTATATTTTAATTCAGCAATTCTAGTAACTGTAGTACTTACACTGGGAGTTCCATTCCCTTGATACCTTTTTAAAAATTCAGATATTTCTCTGTATCTCAAAACGGGATAATTTTTTTTGACAACACCATCTTCTCTTCCTCTTGAATTCCTTACACTTCTTATATTATATACATTTGATCCTAATTCAGAGAAACTATCTGACACTGAATTCTTAATTCCATCGATAGAGGTAAGAATACCCACAAGAGATGCGATTCCAATTGCTATTATGGCAGCGGTGAGGAAAACTCTAAGCTTATTAGACTTTATAGAAGCTACTGCTTCTAAAAGATTCCAATTAAATTTATTAAAGAAGGAAATTATTTTTTTCAAACTTGCGATTTATGCAAATGTAAAAAAGAAAAATTTAAAGAGCAGATTTAGTTGTAGAAACAATTACAGCTGCGATTTTGTAAGGGTCACCATTAGAAGAAGGTCTCCTATCTTCTAATCTACCAACCCATCCATCTTCAACAGTTCCAATTGGTATTCTTATAGAAGCTCCTCTATCAGAAACACCATATGAAAACTTATCTATAGATTGGGTTTCATGTAAACCTGTTAATCTTTCATCATTATATGCACCATAAACATCCATATGTTTTTTGATATTTTTTCCGTCAAAAGCTTCACATATTTTATTAAATATTTTCTCATCACCGCACGTTCTCATAACTTCATTAGAAAAGTTAGCGTGCATTCCTGATCCATTCCAATCACCTTTAATCGGTTTAGGATGAAGATTTATACGTACACCATACTTCTCTGCATTTCTTTCACATAAGAATCTTGCAACCCATACCTGATCTCCAGCATTTTTAGCTCCTTTAGCAAATATTTGATACTCCCACTGACCTGTTGCTACTTCAGCATTAATTCCCTCTACATTTATATCAGCATCAATACACTGATTTAGGTGTTCCTCTACTATATCCCTTCCGAATGCTACTTCAGCGCCTACACTGCAATAATACTGACCTTGTGGAGCTGGAAAACCGCTCTCAGGAAAACCAAGTGGTAAATTTTTAATTGGGTCCCATAAAAAATATTCTTGTTCAAAACCAAACCAGAAATCGTTGTCGTTGTCATCAATTGAAGCTCTTGCATTAGAAGCATGTGGTGTTCCGTCTGCATTTAATACTTCTGTCATTACTAAGAAACCATTTATTCTATCTGGATCAGGAAATATTGCGACAGGCTTTAGAAGACAATCAGAATCATTTCCTTCGGCTTGTAACGTAGAGCTTCCATCAAAAGACCACATCGGGCAATCTTCAACTTTTCCAGAGAAATCTCTCTCTATTCTTGTTTTACTTCTTAAGTATTGTGAAGGTTTATATCCGTCTAACCAGATATATTCTAACTTTGACTTTTGTGACATTATCTATAAAATTTGAATTAAATTTTTTACCAATTTATAAAAATATTTATTCGAATATTTAATATTATAATTGAATCTTTATTTAAATAATAAAAAATTACATATTTCATAAAAATCTCATTAAATCTTATAAGATTTTTTAAAAAAATTAAAAAATAAATATATGTTTTTACTGATTTTTTAATAGGTCAGAGAAAACCTTCTTGAATTTGTCAATTTTAGGTGAAATGACATAAGAGCAATAGCTATTATTTGGATTAAGTTCATAATAGTCTTGATGATAATTCTCTGCAGGATAAAAAATATTAAAGGGCTCTATTAATGTGACAATAGGACTTTTCCATGATCCTGAGTTATCTAATCTTTCTAAAGTTTTTTCTGCAAGCTCTCTTTGCTCATCATCATGATATAAAATTATTGATCTGTATTGAGTTCCCACATCAGCTCCCTGACGATTTAACGTAGTAGGATCATGTGTCCTCCAAAATATTTCTAATAACTCTAGATAAGAAACTTTTTCAGGATCATATATCACATTGACTACTTCAGCATGGTTTGTTTTCCCAGACGTCACATCTTTATATGTTGGATTTTCAGTATTTCCAGCAGAGTATCCAGATATAACATCCTCCACACCATCTACTAATTCATATATAGCTTCTGTACACCAAAAACATCCAGACCCAAAAGTAGCAGTTTTGTTCATCTCATTAAAATTTAAAAAACTTAAAAGAATTATTAATTTCATCTAATAACAATATCGTTTCTCGATTTTCTTTGCTTCGATATAATTTAACGATGATGCAATTGAAAAGTTTTTACAAGCAACTTTGTCATTCTTTAGTTTTAAATATACTAGTCCAAGATAATAATAGGATTCAGGAAAATCAGCATTTATAGAGATTGAGGTATTGTAAGATTTAACAGCATCAGAAAATAGGCCTTGATATTGCTGAGATCTACCTAACAAATAATATGAATTATGTAGATCAGGATTTATTTTAATAACTTTTTTCGCGTATTGTTCAGCATCGTTATATCTCTTCTCTCTTAAGCTATTTACTGCTAAGCTGAGGATTGCATTTGTGTTATTTTTATCAAGTTCTATTACTTTTTTATAATCTTCAAGTGCTTTTAAATATTCTCCACTCTCTTCATAAGACCTCCCTCTTCTGTATAATGATTTTGTATCATTAGGTTTAAGTTTAAGACTTTCTGAATAATACTCGATAGCCTTTATATAATTTTTATTTGAGTAATAGGTGTCAGCTAACCTAGACTCTTCAGACCCACATGAAATTAGAATAAAAAGAAATATAAATTTTTTCATTATTATAAATATATTATATAATTTAGGCATACCTAAATTATTAATTTGATATGACTAATACAAATTTATCAAAATCTGAAGAAAATTATTTAAAATCTATTTTTAATCTCTCAGAATTTGGAAATAAACAAGTCACAACAAATTCAATTTCAAAGATATTAAATATTGAGCCTGCATCAGTAACTGACATGATAAAAAAGCTTTCTAAAAAAAAATTAATATATCATGAAAAGTATAAGGGAAGTACAATTTCAAAATCAGGAATAAAGATAGCATTACAGATAATAAGAAGACATAGACTCTGGGAGGTATTTTTATATGATAAATTAAATTTTAAATGGGATAAAATACATGATATAGCTGAAGAACTAGAACACGTATCATCAGAAGAGTTGATTGATAATTTAGATAAATTTTTAAAGTACCCTAAAATAGATCCTCATGGTGACCCAATACCTAATAAACTAGGAGAGATGAATTTTGTTGATAAAATATCGATATCAGATTTGAATGTTAATGAGAATGGGATTGTTTCTAGAATTATAAATGAAGATGAAGAGTTTTTTAACCTTCTAAAAAAATTGAAAATTGAAATTGGTACTGAAGTAAAAATTATTGATAAAATTGAATATGATGAATCTATCGAAATATTAATAAATAAAAAGACTGTAATAATTTCAAAAGATATTGCTAATAATATTAAAATAACTAAAATTTAAATGGAAAGTATACTTGATTTTTTTAATTCTCAGTCATCTCCTATAATTCAAGCATTGTATGCAGGATTATTCACCTGGATTCTAACTGCTATAGGTGCAGCATTAGTGTTTTTATTTAATTCTTCTAATAGAAAATTTCTTGATGCAGCTCTTGGTTTTACAGGAGGTGTAATGATAGCAGCTAGTTTTTGGTCTTTATTATCACCTGCTATACATGCAGTTGAGATTCAAAATGAATTAGGGCTATCAAATTTACCATCATTTTTACCTCCTGCTATTGGCTTTTTTCTTGGAGCTTTATTCATGTTTATTCTAGATAAAACCATACCTCACCTTCATATATTCGGAAAGTTAGAAGAAGCTGAAGGTCCAAAAACAGATCTTAAAAAAACCTCATTATTAGTATTAGCTATTGCAATTCACAATATACCTGAAGGTTTAGCAGTAGGTGTTGCATTTGGAGCCTTAGCTTCCCCTGAATATTCATCAGTATTTACACTTGGGTCTGCAGTTGCATTAGGAATTGGAATTGGAATTCAAAATTTCCCAGAGGGCTTTGCAGTATCCATGCCTTTAAGAAGAGCTGGTTTTAGTAAAATGAAATCTTGGAAATGGGGACAGTTATCAGCTATAGTTGAGCCAATATTTGCTGTTATAGGAGCTGCTTTTGTAATACTTGTATACCCTATACTACCCTACGCACTCGCATTTGCAGCAGGCGCAATGATTTTTATTGTTGTTGAGGAAGTAATACCTGAAAGTCAGAGAGGTGGAAATGTGGATTTAGCAACAATGGGATTAATTGTAGGATTCATTGTAATGATGTCTCTTGATGTAGCTTTGGGTTAAAAACACATCAAATACAAATAATTTATAGTTTGTAGATATAACTTCTGTTTTAGTAA
>CEWO01043419.1_pt1 | contig 12646 bp, 11 predicted proteins | sample 361561 | NCBI WGS metagenome assembly CEWO01 (sample SAMEA2623627, study PRJEB7988) | marine metagenome | isolation source: saline water (ENVO:00002010), including
TAGATTCGCTTATACCTTTAATTTTAATGTCCATTTGCAAAGCAGTAATACCGGATTCTGTTCCAGCAACTTTAAAATCCATATCTCCTAAGTGATCTTCATCGCCTAAGATATCAGTGAGTACTGCAAAATCATCTCCTTCTTTAATTAGCCCCATAGCTATTCCAGCCACTGGACTAGTTAGAGGAACACCAGCATCCATTAAAGATAAAGATGTGCCACACACAGAAGCCATCGAGCTTGAGCCATTAGATTCCGTAATTTCTGAAACTACTCTCATTGTGTAACCAAAATCTTCAACATCAGGCAGAACCGCTTTGATAGCTCTTTTTGCTAGATTGCCATGCCCTATTTCGCGCCTTTTTGGTCCCATAGGCATTCCTATTTCTCCAACACTGTATGCTGGAAAATTATAATGAAGCATGAAGTTATCTGAACCTTCACCTTCTATTGCTTCGATTCTTTGCGCATCTCTAGACGAACCTAAAGTGGCAACTACTACAGCTTGAGTTTCACCTCTTGTAAACAAAGCAGAGCCGTGAGCACTTGGAAGGATGCCTGTTTCAACAAAAACAGGTCTAACTGTATCTAGATCTCTTCCATCTATTCTTGGCATATTATTAAGAATGTTGCTTCGTACAATATTTTTTTCTAATTCTTTAAATGAATCTAAAATTTTACTTAATTCAAACTCTTCAGACTCCTCATACTTTGTAACTATTTGATTTTTAATAACAGCTAATGCTTCATTGCGATCTGACTTGATAGATATTTTAAAAGCTTCAGTTATTTGATCTTTATAATTGCTTTCAACTTCAGAATAATAATTACTAGCACTTTCATCGATCTCAAGTACCCACATTTCTTTACCAGCAAGCGTTTTTAATTCATTACATGCATTTATAACTGCTTTCATTTCTTGATGTCCAAATAAAACAGCTCCAAGCATAAGATCTTCATTTAATTCTTTAGCTTCAGATTCCACCATAAGAACAGCTTCATCTGTTCCAGCGACGACCATATCAAGATATGATTCATCAAGCTGCTCAAAAGATGGGTTTAAAATATACTCTCCATCAATAAATCCAACCCTAGCAGCACCCATTGGTCCATCAAAAGGGGCCCCCGAGATAGTTAAAGCAGCAGATGCACCTATCATTGCAGCTATATCAGGATTTTGTGTTTTATCTGATGACATGACTGTACTAAATATTTGCACTTCATTTTTAAAATTTTCTGGGAACATTGGTCGAATTGGTCTATCAATTAATCTTGACGTCAAAGTTTCTCTTTCTGTTGGCCTAGCTTCTCTTTTGAAGAACCCGCCTGGAATTCTTCCAGTCGCATAAAATTTTTCTTGATAAAAAACAGCGAGTGGGAAAAAGTTTTTAGAAGGGTCTGCTTCTTTTTTTGCTACTACGGTTGTTAATACTACCAAATCTCCAATGGTTACTATTACAGCAGCTGTAGCCTGACGCGCAATTTTATTGGTTTCGATTTTTACTTGTTGACTTCCATACTGAAATTCTACACATGTAGATTCTAATTTATTATTTTCCACGATTTTCCTTTTTTATGTTTATTGGTCTTATCCTCTTAGATTGAGCTTTTTTATCAGCTCTGCATAACTTTCAGCATTTTTTCTTTTTAGATATGCTAAAAGTTTTCTTCTAAGATTAACCATTCTTATTAGACCATTTCTGGAATGATGATCTTTGTTATGACTTTTAAAATGATTTTGAAGTTTATTAATATTTTCTGTTAAAAGCGCTACCTGCACTTCAGGAGATCCAGTATCACCTTCATTTCTCTTATATTCATTAACAATATTTGCTTTTTCTTCGGTTAATAATGCCATGTTTAATATTCCTGTAATGTTTTATGTGAATAAAGCCAACCTCTCATTACTAAAGTAAGCCGAGGCATATTATAACTTATTATGATTTTAAACAAGCTGTTTGTGTTTTAAGTCGTTGTTTTTAATCTCACCTATACCTAAAAAAGTATGATTTTTATTGAAGACCCTAAAAAGGCTATCTATGTAATTATTATTTTGTATTGTTACACCATTTACAAATTTTTTAGCATCATCTAAATTTATAACTATTTTTTCTAGCATCTCGAATGACTTATCTATGCTGATAATATTTTCTTTTGTTAGATCTTCTATTCTTACTGCATCGCATAAATTAAAATTATTTTGTCTTGTTCTTATTAGTCCCTTCATGTGGGCTCCGCATCCTAGCCTAGCTCCTAAATCTCTAGCAATTGATCTAATATATGTCCCTTTTGTGCAATGTATGTTGAAGGTGCATGATTTATTCTTGAGCTTAAAACTATCAATATTCTTTATAGAAATTTCTCTTGCTGGTTTTGAGATAAACACTCCCTCTCTAGCATATTTATATAAAGGTTTGCCCTTGTGTTTTAAAGCTGAAAAAAAAGGAGCTACCTGCATCGATTTCCCTAAGAAGCCATATAATTCTTTTTTAACTTCTGATTCTTCAATTTTAGAATTTGATTTAGAAATAATTTTACCTGTAGAGTCATCTGTGTCAGTTGAAATACCTAGTTCAATCTCAACTTGATAAAATTTTTCAGATTCAAGAAAGTAACTCGAGAATTTTGTTGCTCTATTTACTGCTAGAATTAACAAACCGCTAGCTAACGGGTCTAGTGTTCCTAAGTGCCCAACTTTATTAGCCCTAAATTTTTTTTTAGCTTGTTGAACAACATAGTTAGAGCTATCGCCAACTCTTTTATTAACTAAGAAAAATCCATCCATTATTTTAATGTCTTTAAAAGCTTCTCAATATTCTCTGAATACTCAATACTTTCGTCAAATCTAAATTTTATTTTTGGGATTCTTCTAATTTTAATTTTTTTGGCTAAATTTGATCTAATCATTCCAGAAAGTTTTTCAAGAATTTTATCATCAATTTTGCTTTTATTTTTTTGAATAGGTTCGCCTATGATTGTATAAAAAACGGTGGCAATTCCTATGTCATTAGAAACTTTTACAGCAGTGATATTAATATTTTTCAGTCTAGGGTCCTTGATTTTATTAGAAATAATTATTGAGATTTCTTTTTTTAATAAATCACCAACCTTGTCAGATCTATTTGATGTCATAAATTCTATATTTGTTGAGCTTCTTCCTTTCTATCAAATACCTCTATCTTGTCACCAGGCTTTATATCCTTATAATTTTTAATTCCCATACCACACTCATTTCCATTCTTCACTTCATTAACATCTTCTTTAAATCGTCTTAGAGAATTCAGCTCACCTTCAAAAATCACAATTTCATCCCTTAAAACTCTCACAGGTTTATTTCTTAAAACATTTCCTTCAACCACGTTACACCCAGCGACTTGACCGAATTTAGGCGAATTAAACACTTCAAGAACTTCGGCAGTACCTACTATTTCTTCTTTAATTATTGGATCAAGAAGTCCTGTCATTCTTGCTTTAACATCATCAAGCAATTCATAGATAATGCTGTGATAGCTTAAAGGGATTGTTTCTTCTTCTATAATCTTCTTAGCTGCATTATCTGCTCTAACATTAAACCCTAAGATAATTGATTCAACTGCAACAGCTAGGTTTGCATCAGATTCGCTAATACCACCAACCCCGCTTGATACAATTTTTACCTTTGCTTTTTCATTTCCTAAATCATTAAGTGAGGCAACTATTGCTTCACATGTCCCACCAACATCAGTTTTTATAATGACATTTAAAACTTTTTTAGATTCCTGACCGAGGGTTTCAAATAAATCACCAGCAGATTCATCTTTTTGCTTAAGTAATTTTTTCTCTTTATTTTTAGAAATTCTATACTCTGCAATTTCTCTAGCCTGTTTTTCATTTTTAACTACTTGGAATTGATCGCCGGCCATAGGAACTGAATTTAAACCAAGCACCTCAACTGCTGCAGAAGGTCCTGCTTCTTTAATCTTGTCTCCATCGCTGTTAATAATACTTTTAATCTTTCCTATTGCATTGCCTGAAACAACTAAATCACCAACTTTAAGTGTTCCATTTTGGATTAGGAATGTTGAAACTGAGCCTCTGAACTTATCTAATTCTGATTCAATTACTACTCCTTGTGCAGCGCCATCATAATGAGCTTTTAATTCTAGAATCTCCGCTTCCAAAGCAATTCTTTCTAAAAGTTCATCAACTCCGTCTCCTTTAAGCGCAGATACAGGAACCATCTGAATATTTCCACCCCAATCATCTGGGGTTAAATCTTTTGCAGCAAGCTCGCCCTTAACTTTTTCAGGATCTGCTCCATCTAAATCTATTTTATTTATAGCTACTACAATTGATACCCCAGCAGCTTTAGCATGATTTATTGCTTCTTCGGTCTGAGGCTTAATTCCATCATTGGCTGCCACTACCAATACAACAATATCTGTTGTATTAGCCCCTCTTGCTCTCATCGAGGAAAAAGCAGCATGTCCTGGAGTATCAATAAAAGTAAGTCTTCCTTTTGAGGTTTCAACTTCATAAGCTCCGATATGTTGAGTAATTCCGCCTGCTTCACCATCAACAACTTTAGTCTTTCTAATAAAATCTAATAAAGTCGTTTTTCCATGATCAACATGACCCATAACTGTTATAACCGCAGATCTTGTTTGAGGTTTATCTTGATACTGTATGAGATTTGCAATATCTTCTTCTAGGTTCTCTTCTTCAAGAGCAATACCATTATGTCCAATTTCCTCAACAACCAAAATAGCTGTCTCTTGATCAATATAATCATTTATGGTTGCAACTACTCCTAAGCTCATTAAGTTTTTTACAACCTCACCACCTTTGACTGCCATTAATTTTGCAAGCTCACCAACTTGAATATTTTCTGGGACTTCAATATCTTTTTTTATAAATTCTTTTGGTGTTTCAAATCTATGTTCTCCATCATCAAAATTAGACCTTTCTTTTTTCTTATAAGCACTGACCGCGCTTGATAATTGGGCTTTAACATTAACCGGTTTATCTGATGGTCTTTCTTGTTCCTTCTTTGCAAATTTATTTTTTTGTTCTTGCTTGTGTTTTGTTGCTGCTTTTAACTGCTCTTCTCTTTTTGTTTGTTGTTCTTTTAATTGCTCTGAAGCTGCAGCTCTCTTTGCTTCAATGTTATCTGAATAACTTTTATTTGTTGATGTCACAGAGGAAGATTTACCCTTAGAAGTAACTGTTACCCCAGATTCTGATGTAATTGACTTTGAGGTTGAGGTTTTAGCACCTTTTAGAAATCTTAAAAGAGCTTGTTTATCTGCAGGAGTTATTTCATCAGAATCCTTTGAATGGTTTAAACCAGCTTTTTGCATTCGCTCTATAAGAGCTTTATCGGAAATCTTTAAAGTTTTTGCGAAATCTTTTACTGTTATTGTCAAAATATTTTCCTTATTACTTAAACCAGTGTTCTCTTGCCTTCATTATCATCTTTGAAGCATCATCTTCAGAAATATCAATGATGTCTTTAAGTTCATCAATTGAAAGTTCTGCTAAATCGTCCTTATTCTTAATACCTTTATTAGATAATTTTTGGATATTTTCATCATCTAAATTTAAATCAGATAATGACTCAACATTATCTTCTTCTTCAGTTACTGCTCCCATGGCTTCCATAAGTGCAGCATCCTCTGAAGCAGATTTAATTCTGTTTATTTCATCTTCATTTTCAATAAAGTCTTTAAAAGTACTATTATCTGCATAAGCGATATCATCAAAATTTGAAAAACCAGCAGAAATTATTTTTTCTGCAATATCATCTTTTATACCGAGTGCATCAATGATTTTAGCTAAAAACTCTGTTTCATCTACTTTAACTTTAGCCTCGGCTTCTTCATTGCTTATAATATTTAGATTCCATCCAACAAGCTTTGAAGCCAATCTTATGTTTTGTCCCCTTGATCCTATTGCTAAAGCAAGATTATCCTCATTAACAGCAATATCCATTGATCTTGAATCTTCATCCATAACAATAGATTCTACTTTGGCTGGAGATAATGCATTGATAACTAGTTGTGCTGGGTTATCATCGTAAATTATTATATCAATCCTTTCATTCCCCAACTCTGATGAAACTGCTTGAACTCTAGAGCCTCTCATTCCAACACATGCACCTACTGGATCAATTCTTCCATCATTAGTCTTGACAGCAATTTTTGATCTTGAACCAGCATCTCTTGCAACGCCCCTTATCTCAATAATATCTTCATTAATTTCAGGAACTTCAATACTAAATAGCTCCGTTACCATTTCTGGACAAGAGCGATTAAGAATTAATTGAGGACCTCTACCTTCCACCTCAACAATTTGTAATATGGCTCGTATCCTGTCATTAATCTTATATATCTCCCCCGGCATTAATTTATCTCGAGGGAGTAATGCCTCTGCTTCATGAGTTATATCAACGATAATATTATCCCTAGTAACTCTTTTTACTGAGCCTGATACAAGTTTATTATTTTGCGATTTAAACTGTTCTACAACTTTTTCTCTCTCAGCCTCCCTTACTTTTTGTAACATAACTTGCCTAGCGGCTTGGGTTTCTATTCTTCCAAAATTAACGTTTTCTTGCTCTTTTGAATATATTTCACCTATCTCAAGATTAGAGTCTTCTTTGGTAATATGAGTTTCATGATGAAATTCTTCATCATTGTCATCAAAAACTATCCAGTTTCTGTGTGTAGAATACTCCCCTGTTTTTCTATCAATCTCAACAAATAAATCAGCATCTTCATGAAAATGTCTCTGAGATGCAGAAGCTATGGCAACTTCGATAGCTGAAAAAATAGTATTTTTTTCTATACCCTTCTCTGTTGAAACCGAATCAACAACTGCTAAAATTTCATTACTTTCCATGAGAATATTCCTTTATTAAATTATTATAATTTGGTTTTAATTTACATAAATCTATATCTGTAAATCTAAATTTTATTAAAGTAGAGTTACTATTTTTAATAGAAAAATGACAATCATCACATTCAATTAATGTTCCAGAGAATTTTCTTTTTCCTTCAATTAATTCTCTTGTCTTAAATTCTAGCTCTTCTCCTATGAAGTTATTCAATTGCATAACATTAAAAAATTTTCTATCTACACCTGGGGTTGATACTTCTAAAACATAATCTTCACCCAAATTTAAGTCGAGCATAGGCTCATATCCAAGATCTTTTGATACATTCTCACAATCATTTATATCAACTTTTTTATCAGAATCAATAAAAATTCTTAATGTTGTTGTTCTTTTGCCTCTTAAAATTTCAATTCCCCATAAAATACAATTGTTCCTGTTTACAACAGGCTCGATAATATTTTTATACTCATCTTTATTCATCTTTTTTTATACAAAAAAAGGGCATTTGCCCCACAAAATTATATTTAACCGTGGTAGCGGGGGCTGGATTTGAACCAACGACCTTCGGGTTATGAGCCCGACGAGCTACCAGACTGCTCCACCCCGCAACGCAGCGAACATGAAGTTTATGAAAGTAAGTCAGATTGGTCAAGTAAATTTTATATTAGAAAAAATATAATGTTGTTATAATCACGTTTTTTAAGCCGAAGTGGTGGAATTGGTAGACACGCTAGCTTGAGGGGTTAGTGAGTGAAAACTCGTGCGGGTTCAAGTCCCGCCTTCGGTACCAATTAGTCTTATTCTTTTGGTATTTCTTCAGACAATCCTTCTTGCATTGCTTCTTGAATTAGAGGATCTTCAAATAGTGTTTCTGAATTATCACTTTTTAATAAATAAGCCAATAATAATGAGAGAATTAACCAAACTGCTACTAACATATAAGTAAGTTTTCCAAGAAAGTCTGAAGGGCCTAATGCTCCAAACATAGAGTTTGACGAACCTCCTCCAAATGCTGAACCTAAATCAGAACCTTTTCCTTGTTGAAGTAAAACCAAAGTAATTATAGCTATTGTCAAAATTACGCATGTGACTGTAATAAAAGTAACCATTATTTATCAATTCCATTAAAAATATTTACTATTGATGCAAAGGAAGAGCCATCTAATGAAGCGCCACCTACTAATGCACCATCTACAAATTCTTCTTTAAAAAAACTTTCAGCATTTTTATCTGTAACACTTCCACCATATAAAACTTTAGGTGTGCGGTTATTTACAGAATTGGATTGTACAACATCTTTTATATATTTATGAATTTCATTTATATCTTTTGGTTTAGGTGTTATTCCGCTCCCAATTGCCCAAACGGGCTCGTAAGCAACTGTAAATTGTGTATCTAGGTCTAATCCATTAACTATTTCAAGTTGATTTTTAAGTACATCTTTTGTTATACCCTTATCATTTTCTTCTTTTGTTTCACCAATACATAATATGGTCATAATTTTTTCATTAAGACTTTTAAGTTTCTTTCTTATCAAATTATTATCTTCATTAAATATTTGTCGTCTCTCAGAATGGCCTATTATTGAAAAGTCGCAACCCAAATCAATCAACATATCAACAGAGATTGCACCAGTTCTTGATCCATCTAAATAATCTATATCTTGCACTCCCCCAAGAATGTTTAAATGACTAATTTCTACGCTAAACGTTTCAAAGTATATTGATGGTGGTGCCACTCCCACAAATGTATCAAATGTATGAATATCATCGCATTCTTCCACATAATCATCTGTCCATGAAAGCATCATTTCTATACTTCCATTACATTTCCAATTAGCAATTATCATGCTTTTGACCTAATGATTTTTTCAATATCCTGAGCGTACTTTTCTGCAACTTCTTTTTCTGGTGCTTCGACCATAATTCTAATCTTAGATACCGTACCTGATGATCTTACCAATACTCTTCCAACAGTCATGTCAGATCCTATTTCTTTTAAAAAAGATTTAAGGTCCTTGTCATTGATGATATCTTTATTGGAAACTTGTACAGCCTTATTTATTTGAGGAATCTTTGTATAGTTAGACAAAACTTCTGTTGGCTTTTTCTCTAATAGCAATAATGATGATATTACTTTGAGAGCTGCAATGGTTCCATCACCAGTGCTTACTAAATCCTTACATATAATATGTCCTGATGCCTCTCCACCTAGCATCCAGCCTTTATCAGAGAGCATCTTGCTAACATATTTATCACCAACATCTGCTCTCTTAAATTCATATCCTAGTTTCTTTATTCCGTCTTCTAAACCAAGATTACTCATAAGTGTGCCTACTACGCCTGACCATGGACCGGTTCTATTTGGATTTGAGAAAGCTAAAATATAAAGTAAATCGTCTCCATCTAGAATATTCCCCTTTTCATCTACTAAAATAACTCTATCTCCATCACCATCAAGTGAAATACCATAATCAGCTCTATGTTTAATAACTGCTTCTTGAACAACTTCGGGATGAGTTGATCCGCATTTCTGATTTATATTATATCCATCAGGCTTGTTACCAATGGTTATAACTTCTGCTCCTAATTCCTCAAATATTTTAGGGCTTACCTTGTAACAAGCTCCATTTGCACAGTCTATTACAATTCTAAGAGATGAAAATGATATATCTGATGGCACAGTAGATTTACAAAACTCTATGTATCTAGGCCCTGATTCATCAAACCTGTAAGCTTTGCCTATCTTAGATGTCTCTACTGGGATTAAATCTGAAGAAATATACTTCTCAATTCTTTTTTCAATATCTCTTGAGATCTTTTCTCCATCTTCATTAAAAATTTTTATTCCGTTATCTAGAAAATCATTATGAGATGCACTAATTACAACTCCAAATTTATTTCTTAATGTTTTTGAAAGATATGCTACGCCTGGTGTAGGCAATGGACCTAAAAGATTTACATTAACACCAGCAGCTATAAATCCAGCTTGAAGAGCGGATTCGAGCATGTAACCAGATATTCTAGTATCTTTTCCAATTACAACCGTATTCCACCCCAGCTCCTTCATGACAATGCCAGTAGCATGTCCAATTTTTAAACAAGCCTCGGGTGTTATAACGCTCTCAACAGGTCCCCTTATCCCATCGGTGCCAAATTTTAGATTCATTAGTGAAAATTATAACTCTTCTGCAGTTCCTTTTATTGAAGTTTTTTTAGATGCTTTGCCAGAAGGAGTATCGTCTGACCAACCTTTTGGCTCTCTAGGCGTGGCGCCTGCCATAATGTCATCAATCTGATTAGCATCTATAGTTTCATATTTCAAAAGCGCATCAGCCATTACATTAAGTTTATCTAAATTTTCTTTTAATATATTTTCAGCTTTTACATAACATGTATCAATTATTGATTTCACTTCTTTGTCTATCAATTTAGCTGTTTCGTTGCTCATGTTTTGAGATGGCGCTCCTACAGATCTTCCAAGGAATGGACTTCCTTCATCTTCACCATATTTTAGCGGTCCTACATTTTTTGAAAGCCCCCATTTAGTAACCATGCTAGTTGCAATATTAGTTGCCACCTCAATATCATTAGAAGCACCTGTAGTAATACCCTTATCTCCATTAATAATACTTTCAGCGATTCTTCCTCCAAATAATGCAGCGATTCTTCCTTCTAGATATTCTTTGCTTTGCATATATGTATCTTCTTCAGGCAAAAACATAGTTACACCTAATGCTCTTCCTCTTGGAATTATAGTAACTTTATATACAGGATCATGTTTAGGAGAAAGTTTTCCTACAATGGCATGTCCTGCCTCATGATATGCAGTTATTCTTTTTTGCTCTTCACTTAAGATCATAGACTTTCGCTCTGCACCCATCATAATTTTATCTTTAGCTAAATCTAAATGAGATTGATCGATTTTTTTATCTGAATACCTTGCAGCAAATAATGCAGCTTCATTAATTAAGTTAGCTAAGTCTGCTCCAGAGAAGCCAGGCGTGCCTCTAGCAATCACTAAAGGATCAACATCTGCATCCAATGGAACTTTTCTCATATGAACTTTCAGGATGGCTTCTCTGCCTCTAATATCAGGTAAATCCACCACAACCTGTCTATCAAATCTTCCAGGTCTTAACAATGCAGGATCAAGAACATCTGGTCTGTTAGTTGCTGCAATAACTATTACTCCATCATTACCCTCAAAACCATCCATCTCAACAAGTAACTGGTTTAATGTCTGTTCTCTTTCATCATGACCTCCACCAAGCCCTGCACCTCTGTGTCTTCCAACAGCATCAATTTCATCAATAAAAACAATGCATGGTGCTTGTTTCTTTGCTTGTTCAAACATATCTCGAACTCTTGATGCGCCAACACCAACGAACATTTCAACAAAGTCAGAACCAGAGATTGTGAAGAAAGGAACCTTTGCTTCACCTGCTACTGCCCTTGCAATAAGTGTTTTACCAGTACCAGGAGGACCCACCATTAGAACGCCTCTAGGTATTTTTCCACCAAGTTTTTGAAACTTAGTAGGATCTTTCAAAAAATCTACTAACTCTTGAACGTCTTGTTTGGCCTCTTCACATCCTGCAACATCTTTGAAGGTTGTTTTAACCTTACCTCCTTCCATTAATTTAGCCTTGCTCTTTCCAAATGACATGGGGCCGCCTTTACCAGACATGCCTCCCTGCATTTGTCTCATAAAAAAGAAAAATATAGCCAAGAGTAATATTATTGGGAAAGCCCCAATAAGTAATTGTGAAAATATAGATGGTTGTTCAACCTTTTCGTAACTATATGGAACATTATTATCTTTTAGAATATTTTGCACCTCAGCAAAATTATCATCCTTATGATATTGAGTATAGAATTTTGTTCCATCTAAATAAGTGCCTGTCATAGTCTCACGATCACCCTTAAAGGTAACTTCTTTTACATTATCCCCAAGAGCCTCTTTTCTTAATTCACTGAATTCAATTTCCTGACTAGGCGAACCACTTTCGATATAATTAAAGACATAAAACATCAGCGATCCTAGGACCACCCATACAACTAAATTTCTCATAAAACTACTCATAAATTATTTAACCCCATAAAGATAAATTTCGCCAGATTGTTTTTTTGATGCAGCAGGTTTATAAGTTTGTACTATCTTGAATGATAATTCCATATCTTTTCTCAAACTTTTTAACATATTATTTTGAAATGTCTTCATTATTAAAGTTCCGCCTGAATCCAAAAAATTTTTTGCAACTTCGATAGTTAATTGGTTTAACTCAAAAATATTTTCACCATCAATTGCGCTTATGCCTGTTATGTTTGGGGCTATATCCGAAATTACAAGATTAAAGTTACCCTTTAATGAATTAATAGCTTCTATATTGGATATGTTTTCAATACTTTCATGAAAAAAATTTACTCCATCAATTGGGTCCATATCCAAAACATCAATAGCAAAGACTTCTGCATTAGGATATTTTTTTTTTGTAAGTTGAGACCAACCTCCTGGAGCTGAGCCTAAGTCTAGAATATTTAGAACATCTTTGATTCTTATTTTTTGTAATATTTCTTCTAACTTAAAAACTGCTCTTGACCGATAGCCCATTTGTTTAGCTTTTTGAGCCCAATTATCTGAATGCATTGCTTAAAGATGTTTTACTTCTAGAATTTCGTAACTCAAAGTTCCAGAAGGAGTTTGAACAGACACCTCATCATCGACAAATTTTCCAACAAGTCCTTTTGCAATTGGAGTATCAATAGAAAT
>CEWO01093342.1_pt1 | contig 12632 bp, 6 predicted proteins | sample 361561 | NCBI WGS metagenome assembly CEWO01 (sample SAMEA2623627, study PRJEB7988) | marine metagenome | isolation source: saline water (ENVO:00002010), including
GTACCATTGGGCGCAGGTCAGGAGGTAACACAGGTAAAACTGTCATTATCATCCATTCAGAACGATTTCCACTACGACGAAATGATTCAACAATCCTTAGTCTTTTCACTGCTTTTTTTCTTCTCTGCCCAGCAGTAACTTTAATTTCTTCTGCAAGTTCATCTCTGAGATCATCCAAATCAATGCTCTCTAAAATTTCCATGATTGCACTTGCACCCATACCTGCATTGAATCTATCACCTAGTGACTCCCTGAGTTCACGGTATCGATTTTCAGTTAAAAGTTGCATAAGAGCTACTTGTTCAATATCATCTATTTTAATTTTTATCTGTGCTAAGGATGTTTCAAAACTTGCTTTAATTTCAGTTGCTATTTGAGAGATTTTAACTAACTCTTTATCTTCATCAGATGCTGAAACCCCTAGCAATTTACCAATACTTGATTCATCGAATACGCCATATTCTAATTTATTATGTTCAATATAATTGTTTACTGCAGTAAGAATTGCTTCCATACTGTTGTTCACAATTTGCTCTTCTTGATCACGTATTTCACTTAATAGTGAGTCCAAAGATTCTTGATCTAACGAAGTAATAATATATTGCGCGAAATATAAAACTCTTTCTAAATTTCTAGGTGATATATCAAGCAATAAACCTAACCGTGTAGGAGATCCTTTAGCAAACCAGATATGTGCAACTGGGGCTGCTAATTTTATGTGCCCCATTCTTTCTCGACGAACCTTACTTCGAGTAACTTCGACGCCACAACGATCGCAAATAACACCCTTATAACGTAATTTTTTATACTTACCACAATAACATTCCCAATCTTTAGTGGGCCCAAATATTTTTTCACAAAACAATCCATCTTTTTCTGGACGTAGCGTTCTATAGTTTATTGTTTCAGGTTTTGTGACTTCTCCGTAAGACCAATTTAAAATTTGCTCAGGAGAAGCAATACCTATCTTTACCGCATTAAATTCAGGAGTTTCAGTTGTCATCCTTTTTCTACCTCTTTGTGTATTTATCTATGCAAATTGATATTATATTTGTTGAAAGTTAAAGTTCTTCTTCAACATCTACGGAATCAATAAAACCACCATCTTTCAAATTTGCTAAATTCCCCGCAGTATCCAAATTAGATCCTAATTCGTCATCCTCGAAGCTTGGAATAATTTGATCCGTATCTATATCCATATCAAGTAAGGCTGCTTCATCAAATTCATTAGAGAGACCAAAAGGTTGGTCTGCTTCTCGTAATAGTTCAACAGAAAGACCTAAACTTTGTAACTCTTTTAAGAGAACGTTAAATGATTCTGGAATTCCAGGTTGAACTATATCTTCACCTTTAATGATAGATTCGTATGTTTTTACTCTTCCTAATACATCGTCTGATTTAACTGTTAACATTTCTTGTAAATTATGTGCTGAGCTATATGCTTCTAACGCCCATACTTCCATCTCTCCAAACCTTTGACCTCCAAATTGAGCCTTACCACCAAGAGGTTGCTGGGTGATTAAAGAATATGGGCCAGTAGATCTTGCATGTATTTTATCTTCAACTAAGTGAATTAGTTTAAGCATATAGACACAACCTACTGTGACTGGCATATCAAAAGATTCACCTGTTCTACCATCAAAGAGTTTTGTTTTTCCAAAGGTAGGTGGAACGTCGTCATGCTTAGCATTTAAGGCTTGGATTTTTTCATTTAGATCATCACTTGTTAAACCATCAGTAGGAACATTACGACTATTTAACCAGATACGATGGCAAGCTTCTGTAGCTAAACCAATCTTATCTTCTCGATATATATCTTCATAATTATATCCTCTTTCGGATAACCAATCTCTTAGCAAATCTAGATTTATAGATCCATGTTTTTGTATACAACCCGATTCAGTAACGAACCAAGCTTTGGCTAGAGTATCCTGAATTCCAACATCGCTTGCACCATCAAATACAGGTGTTACTGCATCAAAATTCATTCCTTTGGCTCCCATACCCAAATGAGTTTCTAAAACCTGACCGAGATTCATTCTTGAAGGAACTCCTAATGGATTCAATATTATATCGACTGGAGTTCCGTCAGAAGTATAAGGCATATCTTCAACTGGCATTATTCTAGAAATAACTCCTTTATTGCCATGACGACCTGCCATTTTATCCCCCACAGAAATTTTTCTGGTTTGAGCAATCCAAACTCTTACAAGTTTATTAGCTCCAGCAGGTAAATCATCACCATTTTCTCTACTAAAAATACTGACTTTAGTTACCTTACCTCTTTCGCCATGCGGAACTCTTAATGAGGAATCTTTAACATCTCTGGCTTTTTCCCCAAATATAGCTCTTAATAATTTTTCTTCTGCACTAAGATCAGTTTCACCCTTAGGGGTAATTTTACCGACTAAAATGTCACCAGGGCCAACTTCTGCTCCAGGCAGAATAATTCCATCCTCATCCAAATCCCGAAGACTTTCCTCTCCTACATTTGGGATGTCTCTAGTAATTTCTTCTGGACCAATTTTTGTATCTCTAGCCTCACATTCATGTTTTTCAATGTGAATCGATGTAAATTTATCTTCTTGAAGCAATCTTTCACTTACTATTATTGCATCCTCAAAGTTATATCCTTCCCAGCTCATAAATGCGACTATTACATTTTGACCTAAGGCTAATCTTCCACCTTCAGTCGATGAAGAATCAGCTATTGGTTGGCCTGCATAAACTTTATCTCCTTTAAAAACAATAGGTCTTTGGTTCATACAAGTGCCCTGATTTGTCCTAAAGAATTTTCTTAATTTATACTCATAATCTTTACCTTGATTATCTTTAATAACAATGTGGTCACTTCCACAAACTATTACTTCACCATCAACGTCAGAAATTACTACCTGCCCAGAGTCGATAGCAACTCTTCTTTCCATACCAGTACTAACAATTGGTGCATCAGGTCGCAATAAAGGAACTGCTTGTCTTTGCATATTCGATCCCATTAAAGCTCTATTTGCATCATCATGCTCTAGAAAAGGAATTAAGGCTGTTGAAACACTAACAATTTGTTTCGGTGAAATATCCATATAATCTATTTGATCTGGACTTTCAATTGCAAAATCTTCGCCTCTTCTGACCTCAATTTTCTCACTATTAATTTGCCCTTTTTCATCAAGAACAGCATTTGCCTGGGCAATAACATATTTTTCTTCGTCATCAGCAGAGAGGTAATGTATATTTTCAGGTTTATCGGTTACATATGCCTGGACCTTGATACTCATTTCATCCAAGGAACTCAATTTAGCAAAGGTTCTATTAGTAACTACTGAACCTTTTCTTATAATGGTTTTACCTTCTTCATCTCTAACAGGTTCATTGATTGTTCTGCCGATTAATTCACCATCATGTGATTGTAATTCATGGGTAACCATTCTATATGGTGTTTCAATAAATCCAAATTCATTAGTACGAGCATAAGTCGCAAGGGAACCTAACAGTCCAATATTTGGTCCTTCAGGAGTTTCAATAGGACAAATTCTTCCATAATGAGAATGATGTACGTCTCTTACATCAAACCCCGCTCTTTCTCTTGATAACCCCCCTGGTCCTAAAGCTGAAAGTCTTCTTTTATGAGTTAATTCAGCTAATGGGTTAGTTTGATCCATAAATTGAGACAACTGAGATCCTCCAAAAAATTCTCTCACTGCTGCGCCTACTGGTCTCTGATTAATCAGGGAAGAAGGCGTGGTTGTTTCAGGGTCATTTATGGTCATACGTTCCTTGACTACTCGTTCCATTCTAACCAAACCAACTCGCAACTGGTTTTGAATCAATTCTCCAACAGCACGAACCCTCCTATTTCCTAAATGATCGATATCATCAGGAGTTTCGCGGCCATTATTTATATCAAGAATTTTCTTGACCACAGCCACAATGTCTGATTTTGTAAGAGTTTTTTCTTCAACGTTATAATCACCGCCAAGTCGCTTATTTACTTTGTATCTTCCAACTCTCCCCAAATCATATCTTCGAGGATTAAAAAATAAATTGTGCAACATCGCTTCAGAGTTTTCTAAAGTTGGAGGCTCTCCTGGTCTAATGTGTCTGTATAATTCAATTAAAGCATCCTTACGTTCAATGGCGTTAGGATCCTTGTCGAGTGTCGTTTTAATATATGTGTGATCTGCATCAGTATCAAGTGACTTAAACTCATCGAGAATAGCTTGCGGAGAATCGAAACCAATTGCACGTAAAAAAGTGGTTACTGGTATTCTTCTTTTTCTATCAACTTTAACAGAGATTATGTCCCTAGAGCTCGTTTCAAATTCTAACCATGCTCCACGATAGGGAACAAATTTTGCATTCCCCATTTTTCTTCCTGTTACAGGATCTTCTTCAACAGTGAAATATACTCCTGGAGATCTTACAAGCTGACTAACTACAACACGTTCTGCACCATTTATGATAAATGTTCCATTTGTTGTCATAAAAGGTATATCAGCAAGAAAGATTTGATTTTCTTTAATTTCTCCAGTCTGTTTTATTTTTAATTGTGCAGTTACATATAGAGCTGAAGCATAAGTTTTTTCTAATTCTCTACACTCGGACTCACTATACTTAGGTTCTCTAAACTCATGACCGATAAAATTTAACTCATAGCGAGTATTATTAAAGTCTTCAATTGGAGAAATTTCACTTAATAATTCAGTCATACCCTGTGTTTTAAATGATTCAAAGGACTGACTTAATACTTGAATTAGATTTGGAACACTTGCTTCTAGGGTGCTAGATGCAAAACTATTTTCAACACGCTTTATATTAGCAGAAGGTTCAATAGCAACCATATGAAACACACTCCTTTATTGAAAGTAAAAAATACCATTCCATGAGGAATGGCAATACGAATTGGGGATTTCCCAGTTATCTTGAAAACTTATATATGATATGATAAGCCTATATATAAATAATAAACTACGATTATATAGTAAATACAATTTTATGTCAAATTTAATCTACTTGGATTTTTTACTTATTTCTAAATTAGCTAAACTCATCAATAATTTTTTTTTGCCAGTGGAACTAAAATGAACATCAATCACAAAATCGTTTCCACTTTCAGTGCATAATAAAACAATTCCTTCCCCAAAAGATTTATGAATTACTTTTGTTCCTATTTCAATAGGATCTAATAATTCAGTTGCATCCTCTTTCTGTTTATGAACAGTATTAGGATCAAATACCGTTTTGCGAGCGGCCGAATAAGAATTGGTTTTTTCTAGACTTTGTATATTTAATTCCGAAATATCTGAAAGAAAACGTGAAGGTATACTGGTTTGACTACCTTGACCAAAACCATATCGTTTATATGCCCTTAATAAATATAACAATTTTTCTGCGCGAGTAATTCCCACGTAGCACAGTCTTCTTTCTTCTTCTAGTTGTACAGGATCATCCATACTTCGTATATGCGGCAATAATCCTTCTTCCATACCTGCTATAAAAACCACTGGAAATTCTAATCCTTTTGATTGATGTAAAGTAATTAAAGTTATTGAATTTTCATTTGTATCTAATCCATCTATATCACTAACCAAAGCTATTCTGTCCAAATATTCTGTCATTGATGTAATTTCTTCAGTTTCCTTTAGCTGTATAGCCAATCCTTTTAATTCCATTACATTTTCTAATCGATCAAGACCATTAGTTTCATCCTGTTGTAAAAACGCTTGATACCCCACATCGACAATTATTTTTTCAATTATTTCTGAAGGTGTACTATCGACAGAATCAGAAATTAATTGTTGTAAAAGATTCGAGAATAGATTCAATGAAGTTGCAGCACGTCGAGTTAAACCAATTAATTGTTGTAATTCTTCTATACTATTGTATTCAACAATAGTCTGATAAATTGTCTTATTATTTGATTTAGCAACATCAACTATTTTATTGTAACTTGTAGATCCAATTCCCCTTGTCGGCACATTAATAATTCGCCCTATGCTTATATCGTCATCAGGATTAGCTATAACCTTGAGATATGAAATTACATCCCTAATTTCTTTTCTACTGTAGAATTTAATTCCACCGACGATTTTATAAGGAATTTTATTCGAAAGACACGCTTCTTCAATTACCCGTGATTGAGCATTCACTCTATACATTATTGCGCATTGGTCCCATTTATATTTTTCCACCTTTACCAATCGCTCGATTTCATGAATTATTTTTTCTGCCTCTTCTTTCTCTGAATATCCTTCATCTATAATCAGAGATTCACCTACACCATTATTAGTCCATAGTTTATTAATAATATTTGTGTCATTAGTGGATATAAGTTTAGAAGCTGCATCTAAGATATTTTGGGTAGATCGATAATTTTGAGAAAGATGAATAACCTTTGCACTAGGATAATCATTTTGAAATGATAATATATTTCTTATATCTGCATTTCTCCAAGAATATATCGATTGATTAGGATCCCCTACAACACATATATTTTCATGCTTTTTACCTAACAATCTCATTAAGGTGTATTGAGCTATATTAGTATCTTGAAATTCATCAATCATCAAATGTTCATATTTATCACTATAGTATTCTTGTATTTCTTGAGAATTTTGCAGTAACTGGACTGCCTTCATTAATAAATCATCAAAATCTAAAGCGCTATTTGAATTTAAAGTTTTTTGATAACTTTCATATACTCTCGATACAATCTCATCATAAAAGTTTTTACTAGTACCACCCAAAACTTCATATGATAATAAATTACTTTTATGTTTAGATATTGAAGCTAACAAAGACCTAGGAGGAAATCTTTTATGATCTATTTGTAATTCCTTAAGGGATTCGTTTATAACCTGTAGTTGATCACTATCATCATAAATAACAAAATTCTGATTCAAACCAATAAACTTTCCATGTTGCCTCAATATATACACACAAAAACTATGAAAAGTTCCACATCGAAGATTAAAAGCATCTCTACTCATAATCATATTATTTATACGTTCTTTGATTTCATTCGCAGCACGATTTGTAAAAGTCACAGCCAAAATATTTTGTGAATCGATAGATAATTGACTTATTAAATAAGATATACGATGTGTTATAACCCGCGTTTTACCACTACCAGGGCCTGCTAAAACCAATAAAGGGCCGTCTGTAGTACTAACAGCATCTTGTTGTTCAGGATTAAGTCCAGAAAAAAATTGATCGTTCACTAATTTATCAAAACTTTTCAATAATATTTTTATAATTTGTATCGTCTTCTCTTACGTCACCTCTATCAATTAATGATTGATTAGTAGGAGAAGCTGGTTTATAACCAGCAGGCATGTTTCCAACACGCATATCTTGCACCTCTGTACCACTTTTATATTCAGATACAACTTCATCATCTTCAAGATCTAAAATATCATCTTCATCAAGTCCTAATAAATTCGACAATACATAAGAATTATGAAATCCAAGAGGTGCAGTTGGATTTTGAATATATCCATTTGTTTTACTCATATTGAATGGCAATCCAGAATATATACGTTTACCAATATTGGTTTCTTCATAATGTTCTACTTGTTCAAAAAATTCTCGATACTTGTATTGTTTATCCTGTAATAAATCTCTTGAATTATTCACTGGTGCGGCAGCTATATTTATAGATTGTAGTTTTTCAACAACTTCTTGCTTTGAAAGTTTTTCACTCCAGGTCTTAATATGATTATCAATTTCATCGTGATGAGTAAAACGATCATCATTATTAGGATATTTATCTGCGACTAAACTTTCACTATTTACTAAACTACAAAATTTTCCCCATTCATCATTAGTTTTAATAGTTAAAACAAACCACTCATCGTCACCTTTGCATGGATAACAACCTTGTGGTGCAAAAGTATTATGACGATTTCCATTTCTTTGAATATATTTATCGTTATAGGCAACATCCAACAAAGGAGAACTCACTACAGGTGTACAAGCTTCTAACATTGAGTGATCTATCCATTGACCCTCTCCTGTTTTATTTCGATGATACAAAGCCATAGTGATAGCACTCACAATGTTCCATGCAACTACTAGATCCATGATTGACTGACCCGCTTTACTAGGAGTTTTATCAGGAAATCCAGTCAAATGAGAAGTAGTAGCAGCCTCAATCACTTGTGCCATTCCTACGTAATCTTTCCACGGTCCACTGTGGCCATATCCTGAATTGGAAAGCATAATTAGATCGGGTTTTACTTGCTTTAATTGATCATAATTTAAACCTAAATTGGTCATCACTCTCGCAGAAAAATTTTCTGCTACGATATCTGAAATTGATACCAAATGTTTAAATAAGTCACGACCACTATCTTCAGATAAATTTAAAGTAAAACTTTTCTTGCTTCTATTTGAACCATTGAAAGCACCAGATCGGTCATGCCAATTTATACCAGGATCGCCGTCGGGAAATGGCCCTAAGAATCTATAAAAGTTTGGCCTTTGTGCATATTCTATATGTATTATTTCAGCACCCATATCGCCCAAGATACTCATTGCCATTGGTAAAGCAAGTATATCTGATGTTTCTATTATTCTTACACCATGTAGAGGTAATGGTTTATTATTCATTGTCACTTAATTACCCCTTTGTCTTTCATATCTTTGATAATATTAGAATCTATGTTAAGAATTGTTGTTAAAATATCTTCGGTATGTTGACCTAATGAGGGCGAACCTTCTCTAGGTATACCTTTGGTTGCATTTAAACCTAAAACATTCGAAACATGAGGTAATCCAGTTAATTTTCCATGATCAATATTAGTAAAATAATCTCTTTCAATTAATTGTTCACAATATAGTAATTCTTTTGGACTTAATTCTCTACTCGCCATAAGACGCCATGCGTGAGCTTCATGAAAAAAGTCATCTTTATCTATTTCTTGTAGCCGATTTAAATATAGTGATTTAAGCTCTTCATAATTTTCTTCTCTACCTTGTGGTGTTGAAAATCTCTCTTCATACATTTCAGGAACACCAAGAAATGCTGCAATTTCTTCAAAATCTGTGCTTCTTATTACTGAAAGTCCCACATGTCCATTACTAGTTGGCCACAAATCCACTCCAAATAGTAATCGATTTTTAGGTCCACGACCCCAAATAGCTCCTGTGTATGTGTAATATTGTAAAGCATAAGGGATACACGAAGTTACTACCTCGGCTATACTAACATCAATGTATTGGCCTCCTAAACGATCAGCGCATAAAAGCGCCATCATTGTTGAACTTAATGCTACTTGACCGGCTACAAATTGAAACAATGGCACCCCAAATGACATAGGTTCGCCATCATAATCACCACTAACATACATATTGCCACCGAATGCTTCCAAACTTATTTGAGACCATTCCCAATCACTATTTGGGCCATTCTGACCATATGGTGTTATAGAAGTAATTACCAAATTGGCATTATTATTAACTAAATCAGAAAAAAGTAAGCCTTTTTGTTCCAGAAATTTAGGGGGTGTACCGTCCACAATAACATCTGCCTTTTGAGCCAGTTGAACAATAAGGTCTATTGAGTTTTCATCGTCAAAATTAACGGAAATACTTTTTTTCCCGGTATTTAAACTTAAAAATAGAGTACTATGATCAATATTTGAAGAATCTTTAATAAATGGTTCTTCATTTCTAATTGAATCACCATCTATTGTTTCAATTTTTACAACATTAGCACCATAATCGGCTAAAATTTTACAGCAATATGAAGCAGATATACTTGAGCCTATTTCTAATACTAATACGCCGTCTAAAGGTAACAAATCTCCTCCCTAATGTCCTAAAAATCATAGAGCGAACCTCAAGATTCTGAGGTTCGCTCTATAAATTATAATCTATGCGATTAATTTGATGGCTTTGGGAACCAGTCTTCTTTCCAAGGCCAATCTCCATCCACCTCAAACACAGGCAGACCTTTATCTAATCTATCTTTGTATGGGCTAGCAATAGGTTCACGCCAAGGATAAACTCCTCCTTCGTAAGCCTTTGAACCAACTTTGAAATGTTTTGTTTGTTCCAATGTTTCTACGAAAGGTGCATTCATATCGTACACCTTAGTCTTAACATTTCTACCATCAATACCATTGGAAGGTCTGGGTCCAGCTCTTGAAACATGTCCCCACAACTGTCTTCCTAGGATTTCTTCAGCCATCCATACAGTCTCGATTAGTTTATCCAAATCTACTCCTGTATCAATACCCATGTCTTCCATCATATGCATTGAGTCTTCAGTTGGAGCCATCCCTGTAGCTCTTCCGTTACCACAATAAGGGCAACCACCGAAACCACCTATAGTACCATCAAGAGCTAAGTCGTCTTCTGGACCAAGAGCTCTTAATGCTGCATAGTGTGAAGTTACAGCCATTCCTCTACTATTGTGGGAATGTAATGACCAATGAGTAACTTCTGGCCATTTTTCTTTTACACGATAGATAATTTGTTCTACCTTTTCTGGATGAACCCATCCCATGGGATCTCCCATACTGGCTTGGGTAACCTGAATACCAGCATCTTCCCAAAGAGCATGTTGGTGCTCGAGTAATGCCATGTATTGATCTACTGAAAAATCTCCCAGAAAGTTAGATCCAAATGAAGCATTAGCACCGATACCAGCTTCCTTTGCACCTGATTCTATTGCACGGGCAATAACTTTAGGCCAATTCTCCATCTCCTGCATTTGTGATCTATTTGTATTTCTTCGAACAAATACGTCACACATATGACAACTGAGAGAAGGTCGACCAGTACCTCGTTCAATAGTAAGCGGTGGGGAATACTCTTTGGCTCTTTCAACTCCTCTTTCATTGAGTGCTAATGCGGTGTATGTTACACCTTCAATAGGCTTAAATTTGGACATCAATTCATCCATTCTAGCCATTTGTGGAGTATATCTAGGACTTACAAAAGATCCGACAACAATCTGCTTTAAACCAGTTTCGCCTAAAGCATTAAGCAATTCAATTTTATCATCGATAGCTATATTTGAATCTTCAATTTGCATACCTTCTCTTAAACCTTGTTCGGTATAAGTAACTTTTGGATACCTATTAGACATATTCTCCTCCTTTCATCGATAACATATAACAAGTAAGTAAAATTATTTTGGGCATCTTAACTCCTTTCTGACCTTCGGTACCCCCAGGGAGGGGTCCTTGCCTTACATTAAAAAACCCATGATGTGAAATAGCTTTAATGCCTTCGGATTAAAAACCCTTGCAAACAATCTCATATCACGAGTCAATAAAAACCGATCCTGAATCTAATGTCAATACTAAAGACCTATATATACTATTATAGATTTCATAATTTATTTACATTGTCTTCAAGTAATGTAATGTTTTGATGTTTATCTAAATAATTTTGGATTTTTACTTGGATTTCTTGATAATAATTATCAGCAAAAATATTGTCAGCAGTCATAATTATTGCATCTTCTTGATTATCAGAATAATATCTCTTTCTTCTCCCCACTTCTATCAAATCATATTTGGAATATAAGTTCTGAGCAATTTCATTCGACACTCTTACTTCTAAAGTCACTGAATTCATTTTCTTTTTAAAAGCTCTTTGAAATGCAGCAATTAAAAGCATTTCACCTAATCCCATACGCCTAAACTCATCTCTAGTTGCTATAGAAGTAATATGAGATTCATCAAGTGAATACCATATCCCAATATAGCCAACTATAATTGAATCTTTGGGGACAGATATTTTTGAAGAAAATAAATTCTGTAATTTTTTTAAGGATTTTTTTATAAATGAAGTATTCAAATTAATTTGAGGATAAACTACTTCATCATCTAACTTACAATTTATTACAAAATATTCAGTCAATTTGTTATCGAGTTCTCGTTTAAAAGGTATAGGGGGCCACATAGTAGGAAAGGCTTGCCGCTCAATTACTGCGACTTCAGAAATATCATTATTTTTCATTAATCTTACTGAAAAATTCATAATCCCATATGTAATAAAATTTGATCAGATGATTTATTTTATTAAAAAATAATGGCTGAATGAAAACAAATTGTTGGCAATTTATCACTATTTAAGTAATAATAGCGGAAGAATTTTTATATTTTATACCTTGAACGTATACTTTTATGAACGTATTAATCAGATTAGCCAAAAGAACTGCACCATATAAGCAACGATTACTTTTAGCATATCTTTCCATAATAGGCGTAACTGTTTTTGGATTAATGATCCCAAAAATAATAGGAACTGCCATCGATGCTGTAATTACTTCTGGTTCAGCACAAGGCTTGTGGCTTTTAGCTGCAGGGATAATATTGGTCAATATTTTTCGTGGCCTCATGGCTTATGGCCAAACGTACTTTGGTGAATCACTTGGTCAACAAGTAGCATATGACCTTAGAAATGAGTTTTATACTCATTTGCAAACCCTAAATTTTGATTTCCATGATAAACATCAAACAGGTAATTTAATGTCCAGAGCCACATCTGATATTGAAGGAATTCGAATGTTTGTACAAGGAGGTATGATACGATCATTTTTCTGTATTAGTTTAATAATTGGTGTCATGATTCTGATCGTTTTATTAGATTGGAAATTAAGCTTATATTGCTTAGTGTTT
>CEWO01001831.1_pt1 | contig 12628 bp, 13 predicted proteins | sample 361561 | NCBI WGS metagenome assembly CEWO01 (sample SAMEA2623627, study PRJEB7988) | marine metagenome | isolation source: saline water (ENVO:00002010), including
AAGTTTACCGATACCGCCAAAAAAAATGGTGTCTATAATAAGGGTGAGGATTTTGTAGATGCCAATGGAAATGGAAAATGGGACACGGGTGAAAAGTTTACCGATACCGCCAAAAAAAATGGTGTCTATAATAAGGGTGAAAAGTTTGTAGATACCCGAAATTCTAAAAATGGAAAGTGGGATAAGGGTGAAAAGTATACTGATATTCCAGATGGAGAATATACGCCTTATGATGAAAACGGAAACCCTTTCGAAAAGTTTACAGATAGCGATTTAAGCGGTAGCTGGACAAGGGACCTCCTTGAATTCCGATGGGAAAAAGTTACCTTGAAAGATAGCTGGAAAGAACAAACAACACCTTTGTCTTCTAAGAGCGTTTCTGAGCCTTGGTTGCTTGAATATGAGGGAAATGATCAGGGTAGAATACAAATACGATTAACGGTGGTAGATTATAGGTCCACCAATAGAAACGAAAAGGGTATAGTGCTAAGTGAAAAAGAGTGGGACTTTAATTGTGAGAGATTGCTTGAAAAGGCTCCAGAAATTGAATCTAAGAAAGTAGGGCTTAGCTATAACTATAACTACTAACAGCAAACTATTAGCATAAAAATTTAAAGGGGTCTGTTATTATGGCCCCTTTTTCTTTTTAATGCTTAGTGCTTCAAAATCTTCTTTAAAAAAATTTCTTAAAATTAACTGAAGACCAATTTCAGAACCATATTTTTCCAATATCTGTTTTTGTTTTTCTGAATCTTTATTTTCTATACTGTTTTTAAATTCCTCTAACCATTTATACTTTATTTTATTTTCATCTCTTTGAAGTTTATGTTTTTTTTCTTTTTTATCTAAGCGCCTAACTTCGTTGCTTTTAGCATTATACGTCAATATTCCGCTCGGATTAAAAAACAACCACAAAAGCCCTCCAATAGTTAATAAATAAAAAAGGCTTTTCACTACTTTTTAAATGAAAAAAGTTTAGAAGAGTTGATTGTTTGCTCTTCAATTCGAAGCAGTTGATTATACTTTGCAATTCTATCTGTTCTTGCCAAAGACCCTGTTTTAATTTGACCGGCAGAAGTTCCTACCGCTAAATCTGCAATTGTAACATCTTCTGTCTCTCCAGATCTGTGAGATATAACCACGCCCATATTGTTTTCTTGGGCAATACTAATTGTTTCTAATGTCTCCGTTACTGTTCCAATTTGATTTAATTTAATTAAAATTGCATTAATTGCTTTTTCTTTGATGGCTTTTTGAAGCTTTGTTGGGTTTGTAACTGTCAAATCATCTCCAACAAGTTGAATTTTTTTGCCTAAGGCCTGGTTCATACTAATCCACCCGTCCCAATCATTTTGATCCAGCCCATCTTCAATTGATATAATGGGATGTTTGTTACACAGGTCTGAGTAATATTCTATTAACTCTTTGCTGCTTAAATGACCTCCTTCAGAATCTAGTCTATACTTGTTCTTTTTATTATCATAAAGTTCACTTGACGCTACATCAAGAGAAATTTTAACCTCTTCTCCAACTTGATATCCAGCATCAGAAATTGCACTTGAAAGATATATTAAGGCCTCTTCATTATTTTTTAAGTTTGGTGCGAAGCCCCCTTCGTCTCCAACCGATGTAGCCAAACCATCCTTTTTTAATATATGCTTTAATGTATGAAATATTTCTGCACCCATTTGAAGGGCCTGCTTAAATGAACCAGCTCCAACAGGCACAATCATAAATTCTTGTATATCTACATTGTTATCGGCATGAGACCCCCCATTTAAAACATTCATCATGGGCATCGGCATTGTAAAGGTATCTGAGTCTGATAAATGCTTATAAATATACTGTTTTTTTGTTTTAGCGGCAGCGCGCAAAGCAGCAATTGAAACAGATAAAATAGCATTTGCACCTAATTTAGCTTTATTTGGGGTTCCATCTATTTCAATCATTTTTTGATCAATGCCTTTTTGATTAAATATATCATAATTAATTATTTCTGGAAAAATAACATTATTAACATTTTTTACAGCTTTTTCAACACCCTTTCCTAGATACCTTTTGGGGTCCTTATCTCTTAGCTCTACAGCCTCGTGCTCTCCTGTTGATGCCCCGCTTGGAACACATGCTCTGGACAATATGCCATTGTCTAAAATAATTTCTGCCTCTACCGTTGGGTTTCCTCTGGAATCAAGAATTTCTCTCGCGTGAATATTTTTGATTTTACTCATAATCTCTGACCTTTTATTATTAAAACAACTTAAATTAACGTTAAAAGAATACTTTAATATATAATGATTGAAATTGTAAAATATAAAAATAATATGAATAGTGAGTGGGATTCGTTTGTAGACAGTTCTATAAATGGCACTATTTTTCATAGGCGCTCTTTTTTATCCTATCACGTTGATAGAAATTTTAATGATTCCTCTTTTATTTTTAAAAAAAGGGGTCAAATAATTTCTGTTTTTCCAGCCACAATTATTAATGATAGCGGTAGAAACATTCTTTTTTCTCATCCAGGCGCCAGTTTTGGAGGGCTTATTGTAAACAATGCGTCTTTCTCTGAAATCTTAGAAATTCTGGACTTGATAGAGAGTTATTGTAAAAAAAATGGTGTTGAAAAAATAAAAATTATTCCAGCCCCACAAATATACCAAAAAAAGTTAGATGAAAGTGTTTTATATGCGCTGCATTGGAAAAACTATGAAATATGTGAGCAATATTATTCTAGCGTTATTCCTATAAAAAACAATATATCTGAACACCTAACTCTTATCAATAAAAATAAATCCCGGACTAAAGATTATTATTCTGGTCTTATTGATTCCAATAATTTAATTATAGATTGGAACAATTCGTTTGATAAGTTTTATCCTATATTAGAAAAAAATAAAAAAATGCATAACAGCAAACCAACTCATAGCCTGGATGAATTATATAAGCTGCATGACTTATTTCCAGATCAAATAAAATTAGTTTTGATAAGGCAGGATAAAAATGTAATTGGAGGCAGCCTTCTTTTTGCCGCAAATCAACGGGTGGCTATAATTTTTTATAATATGATAGACTATCAGTTTGTTAATCTTCAAATTGCCTCTCTTCAAGTAATTGAGTCAATTAAGTGGGCTTATAAAAATAATTATAAATTTCTAGATTTTGGAATATCTCATCAACCAGATCATGTTAATCCCCTTACTCCTAAGATGAGCTTAATTAAATTTAAGGAAGAGTTTGGGAGCTTTGGTTCTCTGCGATTAGTTTTTAATAAAAGCCTGGCATGAGCAATACTTTAAGAAAAGAGGCTGTGATATACGGTGTTGGGCATGTGTTGGCGCGGTTGATAAGCTTTTTTTTGGTCCCTTTATTTACCAATATATTTTCGCAGGATGAGTATGGAATTATAACATTAATATATGTTTTTATAGGTTTTTTTACTATAGCTATACATCTTGGGCTTGACGCATCTCTCCTAAAATACTATAAAAGTGATGATAGTAATAAAAAGCTGTATGTAACAAATACATATATACCTGTATTAATTATTAATATAATATTTTTTGCTTTTTGCTTTTTGTTTCGAGACTATTTAGCCCTTCCTTTATTTGGGCTTAATGATTCTTTTATATTCTTAATGGTGGCGCTAGTGTTGTTTTTTGATGTTTTGTGGGCTATGCCAATGGTTCTGCTTCGCCTTAACAATAGGCCTGTTCAATTTATATCTTATAATTTAATTAATGTTTTATCTAATTTATTTTGCATCTATCTATTTGTAACTATTTATAATATGGGCGTTTGGGGGGTTGTTCTAAGCAACCTAGTTGCATCAGGATTATTATTTATAATAACCTTGTTTCCAATTATTAAAAATTTATCATTAAAATTAATTGATAAAGATATTTTTAAAAAAGTGGTTGTATTTGGCTTTCCGCTTGCTTTCGCTGGTATTTTTTCAATGATAATTGAGCTATCTGATCGCTATATTATTAAATTATTTTTTGATACTGATTATGTGGGTCTTTATAATGCTGGATATAAGCTAGGCGCACTAATGCTTTTAGTTGTTATGGCTTTTAATATGGCGTGGCAACCCTTTTTCTTAAATAAAAAGAATCACAACAAAGAGCTTATAGGATCTATATCAAACTCAATGTTTTTGTTTTTTAGCGTTGTTTGTTTTTTTATTATTTGTTTTGGGCAGCCTTTGGCCAGCATTAAAATTTTTGGGTATAGTTTTGTTGGAGAGGGTTTTGCAGACGGAACATCTGTCTTGCCCTGGATATGCGCAGGATATCTCTTTCATGCCGCATATATACTACAGCTGCCAGGAGCATATATAACAAACAATACTATTTCCGTTGCCAAAATTCGTGGTGTTGGGGCGCTTTCTAATGTGGCTCTTAACTTTATTTTAATTCCAGCTTTGGGAATTCAGGGTGCCGCCATCTCTACTTTTGTTTCTTTTATTTTAATATCTGTGCTGATTTTTATACACAATAAAAGAATATATCCTGTTAAGTATGATATGTATAGTGTGTTTGTTTTAATTGGAACGCTGATTGTATTAATTGGAATCATTGGATACAATCCCAGTTTTTTAATGCGTCTGCTGATTTTTATTTCTTTAATATTCTGGCTTTTTATTCTTAAGGTTATTAATAGAGATAGCTTAATTCTTATAAAAAGCTTTATAAAAAAAGACTCTTAATTAACTATATTATTTTTTTAAGAGAATTTGTGTAAATGTTTTTTCCAAAACGCTCAATCGTTTTTTTTCTAATATTTTCAGAATCATAATAGTCTATTTTTTTAATCAATTGCATGATTCCGCCATGTAGGTAAAATTCTGAGTTAGGTTGAACCAAAACACCTGTATCTTTTAATATAATATCATTAGGCCCTCCACATTTTGTTGCCACAGAGGGGATTCCGCAAGCTTGCGCCTCAACTAAAGAAACCCCAAAGGTTTCAATGCTGCTGCCCACAATAAAAATATCTGTTTTATGCAGTACCTCAACAACTTGATTTGGCTGCAAATACCCCCACAACTTTATTCTATTAGGATTTCCCAGTAAGTTAATTTGCTTTTTTATTTGGGCTTCCAGGGGTCCGTCACCCACAATATTTAAAGTAGCATCTATTCCTGATTTTAGAATCTTATCAAAGGCTTTAATAATTAAATCGAAGTTTTTCTCTGGTCTAAGTAGCCCCACCGAAGCAAAGGACAGTCTTTTGTTTTTTGATGGGGGCTTTAGGGTAAAAAAATCTTCATTAACAGGATTGGGAACTAGTATTATTTTGTTTTCATTAATTTTAAAGCGCTTAATGATTGATTTTTTTAGAGCTGTGCTTGTAGCAATAATTTTATATGAAGAATCATATGTTTTTTGAATAAGCTTTTTGTTAAAATTAGAAAATCCTTGAGGCATTAAAAATTCTTTTAAGTGCTCTGACACTATAAATGGTATTTTTTCATCATTTAGATTTTTATAAAGAGCTGCTCCAGCCCATATTGATGAATTAAAAAAAACCATATCGGGCTTGCCATATTTTTTAATAGCTTGATTAAATAAATTAATTGCTCTTTTTTGATATCTGTAGAAAGCAAGCTTTTCATTTTTAGGAAAAATATTTACCTGCTCGTTTATAATGGTCCTTAGTTCTGGGTTAGGGTTGGTCGTGTTCATTTGGCGAATTTTTAGAATTTTTCTAAACGAATGTAGTATGGGGGCTAAAACCAACACATCAATGCCTGCCTCCCTTAACAACATTGCCCGATCTTTAAAAAACAAGCCACTTTCTGGACATGTTTTTGAAGGATACCATGATGGAATAACAAATAATTTCATATTAAAATATAGCTAAAATCTGTTTATTTGATGTTAAATATTTTTAAAGGTGAAGAATTGGTGCTCAAGTTATAAATTATTAGTGTAAAAATGAAAATTTTATATATATCTCCAGAAAACACCGTTGGTACTTTAAGCACATGGAAAAGGTTTCATGAAAGCCAAAACAACCAGTGTGATTTTATTACTTTTTATAAATCTCCTAACAACTTTGAGTCTGGCATTTGTTTAAATCTTCCTTTTATTTCTACTGGCTGGGCATATAAAAAAATGCGCTCTATTTATTATAGATATAAATATGGAAAGGGTGGCGAATATAAAATAAAAAAAGGAACCCCTCCTACCTGGAGACCAACAAAAGCCTATGAAAGGCTTCACTTTAAAATACGAGATTATTTTTGGTCAAAAATAATTGATAAAAAATTAAGAAGCATAGACTTGCTAGATTTTGATATTTATCATTTTGAGTGGGGCTTGGATTTTTACAGAGACTGTTCTTTTGCAAAAAAAATCTCTGATTTAAATAAGCCTATTATATGTACCTACCACGGACAAGACCTGAGAACCAGGGGGGTTATTGAGCCTCTAAACTCAATGTCAGATAAGAATTTTAGTAGTGAACTTGATTTGTTGTCTATGCATCCTAAAATGGAATATATGTTCTTGCCTATTGAGCTTTCTCAAAACAAATCTCTTAAAAAAACAGCGAACAAAATTAGAATTTGCCATACTCCTACCAACAGATATTATAAGGGGTCTGAAAAAATAATTGATGTATGCTCTCAAATTGCCAAGGAAAACAATAATGTTGAATTTGTTTTAATTGAAAAAACAGAGCATGAAAAAGTTTTAAAAATAAAAGGAACCTGTGATATTCTTATAGACCAAATAGGAAATCGCGGCGGGATAGGATATGGAATGAATTCTGTAGAATCAATGGCGCTAGGCCTCTGCTGTATGACTGAGATGACAAACGAGTGTAACACATTTTTTAAAGATCATCCCTTTATTAATATTAATGAGCATAACCTCAAACAAGAATTAACTTCTTTAATTAGCGATAAAACCAAAATTGATGCTTATAAAAAAAGGTCTCTAGATTGGATTAGAAAAAACCATGATGTTTGTGTTGTAGGTAAAAAATTATATAACAATTATCAAAAGATAATAAATGGAAAATAATTCCTTATCAGTTGTGGTTCCTTGCTATAATTCTAAAAAAAGAATTGTTGCCTGTATAGACGCTATTAAGCTATCGCTAGACAGCCTAGACCATAAATTTAAGTTTGAAATTATTGTGATTAATGATGGCTCAACAGACAGCTCTGGTGAACATATTAAAAAGATGGATAAAATTAAGGTGATCACGCACTCTAAAAACAAGGGTTTGTCTTCTGCTCGAAACTCAGGAATCAAGGCAAGTAGTTCTGAATATATTGCCTTTCTTGACTCTGATATTGAGGTTGAAAAAAAATGGTTTCAAAAAATGTTGGATTTGCTAGTAAACGATGCCTCTATAGCGGGTGTAACAGGGCACTTAAAGTCTCCTTTCTCAAATAAATCAAGAAGCCTGCTTGAAAAATACCTGTTTAGCAATTATCGGGGTTCAAAAAAAACAGATAACAAAACACCGCTGCTATATAAATGGTTTGTTTTTAGCAACACAATAATAAGGCGAAGTGTTTTAGAAAAAACAGGGTGCTTTGATGAAAACTTGATTAGTTATGGCGGAGAAGATACTGAACTTGCAATTAGAATAAATAGAGATTTTCCAAACAATTTAAGAAAGTGTGAGAGTGCTGTTTCTATTCATTATTCTGATAAAACTTTAAATCAATATAGAAAAAACATGTTTGAGTATGGTTTAAATAATTTTAATTATATTATTCAAAAACATCCAGATTATAAAAAAAATTTAGGGGCTAATATGGTATCCTCTTTTAGGGGACGCTTAATCTTTAACTCTATTAGTCGAAGCCTTTGTGTCTTTTTGTTAAATCTAATAAAACACCCTCTATTAATTAAATTTTTAGTGATTAGTTCTTTTGTTCAGGGTGTTCGAAATTCTAAAAAATAGCTGAGATTGCTATTCCTTTTAAGTTTCTTTACGGTTTGTGAATCTGGTATTGACCAGACTGAATATCTTCTATGCTTGCTTCTTGCCAATCATTTGATTCAATTATATTTTTAATTGTTTTTTTAGGCTTGACTTTTAATGTTCTTTTTAAGTCTGGTTGAGCTTGGGTTTGTATATTTTGATTGTTGCCTGCAATCAACAACAAAGAAGATAATAAAAGTAGCATTAGAGAGACTGCAACGCCTTCTAAATTAAAATGATAAAGGGTTTGGTAGCCAATTGGCTTTTGCTCAACCCCATAATTTCCAAAAACAGAAATTGCTACTAAAACCATTGAGGTTGAAAATAAATAAAAAATTTCTTTTGAGGATATAGACCGCACCGCGAAACCATATATGTTAACAAATAATAAAGATAAGCTGAGAGCAATGACTCCCATAAAAAAATCTTGATTAAAAGAATAGCAGGCAAAACAAATAATTCCTGCCATAAAAACAAAACCCATAATAATTCTGTGTATAATTAAATTCATTTTTTTAGACTCTCATATCAAGACGCTAAATATAAAATACTATTTTTTTTTAAACAATGATAACATTGTTTATTACTTTATAGTAATATAATTTTAATTACAAACTATGGGAGTTTAAAAATAATTTTGTCTAAATATTTTATCATAGCCGGGGAATCCTCTGGAGATTTCCATGCGAGCCATTTAATGAAAGAGTTGAAAAAGCTGGATGATTCTGTTTCTTTTTACGGGTTAGGCGGATCCTTAATGGAGAGTGAGGGGCTTGACTCCTTGGTAGATATTAATAAAATGGCAGTGATGGGTTTTTGGGAAGTGTTAAAAAATTTAAGATTTTTAAAGTCTGTAGAAAGAAAAGTGTTGGGGCATTTACAAAAAAATAGGCCTGATGCTATTATATTAATTGATTACCCTGGGTTTAATCTTAGAATTGCAAAAAAAATAAAAAAAATAAACCCCTCAATCCCAATATTTTATTATATAAGTCCTCAGGTTTGGGCCTGGAAAGAGGGGCGCATAGATATTATTAAAAAATATATTGATAAAATGATTGTGATTTTTGAGTTTGAGTATCTTTGGTATAAAAAAAGGGGCGTTGAAACTAAGTTTGTGGGGCACCCCTTTTTGGATGTCTATAATAAAACAGAAAGAGATGCTGCGCGTAAAAAGTTGAATTTAAGCCCAGACAAAAAATGTCTCACTCTTTTTCCTGGAAGTAGAAAACAGGAGGTTGACAGCCATCTTCCATATATGTTACAAGCAATAAGAGACCCTTTCTTTAAAGATTTTGAAATTCTTTTAGGGCAAGCAAACACCCTAGATCAAGATATATCCAATTCTTATAATCTAAAAAAAATACGAATAATAAAAGCTGATACTAAGCAGGCCCTAGAGGCTGCAGATTTTGCTTGGGTGGGCTCTGGAACCAGCACTCTGGAGGCTGTTTTATTAAACGTTCCTATTGTCCTTGTTTACAAAACCTCCTGGGTTTCGTGGAGGCTGATGAAAAGGTTTGTACAGGTCAATTTCGCCGGCATGCCTAATATTATTATGAATAAATTAATTATTCCTGAGCTATTACAAGAAAACTATACTGTAAATAATTTAATCAATGAGACTAAGGAGTTTTTTGACAAAACCTCTCATCAAAAAAAATTGTTAGATGGATACCAAGAAATAAAATCTAAGCTAGGAACTCCCGGTGCAAGCGCTCGAGCAGCAAAACACGTGATTAGTAATGTCAATTAAGTCTATTATATTGTGGCTAGTTTTTATGATTGTTGAGAAAACCTGCTCTTGGAAATATCATGGAGAAGAAGAGCTGCAAGTGCTACAAAAATCAGACTCACCTATTTTAATTTGTCTTTGGCACGGATACTTTATTTTTCCTATGGTTTATTTAAAAAGACAGTTTTCTTTTGCAAAAGTTGTTTCCAGCACCCACAAAGACTCTATGGTTCTTGCTTCTGTTCTTGAAAGGTTTGGGTTTGATTTAATTAAGGGCTCTAGTACTAGGGGGGCAAAAAATGTTTTAAAAAAAATGATTAAACAATATAAAAACCCTCAGTCTATAACAGTCATAACAAATGATGGGCCTAAGGGTCCTGCAAGAGTGGCAAAGGAGGGCTCTATTTTGCTTGCTCATAAATCAAGGGCTAAAATTATTTTTATGTCTGGTACGGCAAGTGGTTTTTGGAGACTTAAAACGTGGGATAAGTTTATTCTTCCCAAGCCCTTTTCAAAAAATGAAATTTATATTAAAGTAATTGATGTTCCAAAAAAGATTGCGGATAAAGAGGTTGGAGATTTTGTAAACCATCAAATGAACAAAGAACAGGATAAAATTGATCACATTTATTTATAAAATAATTGTTGGCATTAGAAACTTAATGTATGATAAAAAAATATTTAAATCATATAAATCTTATATTCCTGTTATATCTGTTGGCAACATAACTTCTGGAGGAACAGGAAAAACTCCTTTTGTGATTTTTTTAGTTAAACACTTTAAGGGTTTGGGGTTAAACCCCTTGATTGTATCTCGGGGATATAAGCGCAAAACCAGGGGTCAAATCGTTTTTAATTCAAAAAGCAAAAGGACGCTTCAAGATGTTGGAGACGAACCTTTCTTGATTTCTTTAGTCTGCCCTGAAACAGATATTGTGATTAACAAAAATCGAAAAGAAGCAATTCAGTGGGCAGAAAGGAGCCAAAAAAAATATGATGTTATTGTTTTAGACGATGCCTTTCAGCACAGGTCCGTTTGTCGCGACTTTAATATTCTGCTAATAAACAACAATCAGAATTTGTCTGACTGTTTACCAAAAGGACAGCTTAGAGAGCCTATAAAAAACATAAAAAGGGCTGACTGTATTGTATTTACAAAGTCTTCTTCTTTGGCCAGCGTTCCAAGCATAATTGCTAAGTCTAATATACCAACCTTTAAATCTAAGGAGTCCTTTTCCCTTTCTAGCTCAGGCTATAAGTGCGGAGTGGCTTTTTGTGGAATTGGGGACCCCGACTCCTTTATGGAGACTCTGGAAAGCCTGTCAATTAAAGTTTTGGACTCAATACACTTTAAAGACCATCAAAAATATGATACTCCTTATATTAATAGGTTGGAATCTTTATTAAAAACAGCCAACCAAACAGTTTTCTACACAACCCAAAAAGATTGGGTCAAGTTACCCGAATCCTTCTTAAAAAAATACCGCGGAGTATTTGTTAAAATGGATCTTTCTATTAAAGACCCCGATTTTAAAAACTTATTAATGAAAAAAATAAATTGAATTACTTAATCACTAAAAATTGTTTGGCTTTAAAAACACAGGATTCATTAGAAATTTTAGTTAAGCTAAAAAAGGTTCGACTATCTTGTCCGTGCGCCCACTGCAGTGGAGAAAAAGATGTTTTTGGCAACGCATACAAAGCAAGGGGTTCTTCTCTTCTGCTAAAAAGCTCTTATGAAATTAGAGATATTCAACCTGTTGGAAACTATGGAATTAAAATTTTTTGGGGAGACAGCCACTCTAATGGAATATATACTTTTGATTTTTTAAAAAAATTAAGTTGTGAAAATTAGAAATATTATTTGGGACTGGAATGGGACCCTGGTTAATGATGGATGGCTTTTTGTAGAGCTAATTAACAGGGTCTTAAAAAAAAGAAGGCTAAAACAGCTGACAATACAAGACTACCAAAAAAGTTTTTGTTTTCCTTTAGAAAAATATTATCAAAAAATTGGGTTTGATTTTAATGTTGAGCCCTATGAGGTTCCGTCTATGGAATTTGTTGACCTCTATAATAAAAACAAGTATCGACCAGACCTTTATGATGGTGCCGAAAACCTACTAAAAACTATTTGTAATGGCGGAGCTAAAAACTATTTGCTTTCTGCTCAAAATGAAGAGTCTTTGATTGACCTGGTTCAGTTTTATAAAGTAGATCATTTTTTTGAGGATATAAGAGGAACCAATAACTTTCACGCACGCGGAAAAGATGTGGTTGCTAGGGATATATTAAAAAAAATATCTCCAAAAAATAATGCTTTATTTATTGGAGACACTAATATGGATATGGATATTGCTGAGCTTAGTGGCTTTAATTCTATTGGTCTGACTTTTGGGCACCAATCGAAGAATCGATTTAAAAAAGACCAGGCATTTGCACTTATAGATGAGTTTTCAAGTCTTGCTTCCTGGCTAAGCTCAAAATTGAAGGAAAATCTGTAAATATCCCATCAATTTTTTTAGATATAATTTCTAGAAAGTCTTTTTCTTGATTTACTGTATATGCTAAGACCTTAATGTTGTTCGCTTGGATTTTTTTAACAAGCCTTTCATTAATTAATTTATAGCTTATATGTATTGCCTGTGGTTTAAAATATTTTAAAACAAGTTTCCAGGAATTAAAAAAATAAAGGTTTTTATTTCCCCATATCCACGCTGTTGCAAAACGATCATCAAGGTTTTTAATGTGTTTAATTGCCCTTGGGTTAAAGCTTGATACAACAACATTATCAATTAAGTTGTGGTTTTTTAAATGCTTAACAACTTTTTTTGATACCCGTTCAAGGCTTTTTCCCTGATCCTTTATTTCTATATTAATATTGGTTTGGTGGCCAAGTCGACCCAAGACAGAGTCTAGCGTTGGAGGGGTTTCTGATACCAAGCTTAA
>CEWO01199479.1_pt1 | contig 12602 bp, 11 predicted proteins | sample 361561 | NCBI WGS metagenome assembly CEWO01 (sample SAMEA2623627, study PRJEB7988) | marine metagenome | isolation source: saline water (ENVO:00002010), including
CAATATAAAAAAATCACATCACTGAAAAATTGTATCAATTTTCTAAAAAAAGATACTGTTAAAAATCACTACATATTAATTAAAGGTTCTCGAAAAATGCAACTAGAGAAATTAATTGATATTCTATAAAACTATCTTCTCATCTTTCTTTCCTGAGCCCTTCTTTGTCTTCTACTAATTGTAGGTTGGCTTCCCTGTTTAGATGTATTAGTTTCATTATTAGGCAGTCGTTCTTCTTTACCCCTAGATGTTTGACCCCTAAATTTGGTTTCTATGGGTCTATGTTTTAATTGCGCTGGATCCCGTTGAGGCAAATTTGATTTAAACAAAAATGAAAGAATACTTTTATTAACGTCATCTAACATATTACTAAATAGACTAAACGATTCAAACTTATATATTAATAATGGGTCTTTTTGTTCATAAACAGCCCCTTGAACAGACTGCTTTAAATCATCCATAGACTTAAGATGTTCCTTCCAAGCCTTATCAATTGATCCTAGCATAACTCCTTTTTCAAATGATGATATAATTGATTCACCATTTGTTTCAATTGCTTTATCTAAATCACACACAATATTAATGGTAATAATTCCATCACTAAATGGTATTAGAATACTTTTATAATTATTTTCTTTGGATTCATATATTCTTTTTATCACTGGAAAGGCTTCATCTTTTATTCTAATCAGTTTATTATTATAATTATTTTGAACCTTCTGAGCTAAATCATTGGCAAATTTTTCAGTATGGGATGCAATTTGCTTAACATCTATATTATGAATTAAGTCCTCATCTGAAAAGGTCATAAGGAAATCCGATGTCAAAACCTCCTCTTCCTGTGAATCACTATGATTTTCTAAAATACTATAAACCGTATCAAAAATCATGTTTGAAATATCTAAATCTAGTCTCTGACCCAATAAAGCATTCTTTCTTCGTTTATAAATAACTTCACGCTGTGAATTCATAACATCATCATACTCAAGTAACCTTTTTCGAATACCATAATTATTTTCCTCGATTTTTTTCTGAGCCCTCTCTATCGATTTTGTAACCATACCATGTTGAATAACTTCACCTTCTTTCAACCCCATTCTGTCCATCAAATTAGCTATTCGGTCTGAACCAAATAAACGCATTAAGTTATCTTCTAAAGAAACAAAAAATTGAGAAGAGCCAGGATCACCTTGTCTACCAGACCTTCCTCTTAATTGCCTATCAACTCTTCTAGAATCATGACGTTCTGTCCCAATAATTGCCAATCCGCCAGAATTAATTACATCACTGGATAATTTAATATCTGTTCCTCTTCCTGCCATATTTGTTGCAATAGTTACTGTACCAGGAGAACCTGCTTCAGCAACAATATCAGCTTCTTTTTGATGTAGTTTAGCATTTAAAATATTATGCTTTATATTCACCGTTCGTAATAATCTACTAATTAATTCTGATATTTCTACTGATGTTGTACCAACTAAAACAGGTCTTTTATTATCTGTTAGAGAAACTATCTCATCAATTACAGCATTATACTTTTCTCTATTTGTTTTATATACATAATCATTTTTATCATCTCTAATAACTGGTTTATTTGTCGGAACAGAAACTACATCGAGCTTATAGATATCCCACAACTCGCCCGCTTCCGTCTCAGCTGTACCGGTCATTCCTGATAATTTTTTATACATTCTAAAATAATTTTGTAATGAGATTGATGCTAAAGTTTGCGTTGCATCTTCAATTTTACAATTTTCTTTTGCTTCTAAAGCTTGATGTAAACCGTCTGAATATCTTCTACCTTCCATAATCCTTCCTGTTTGTTCATCAACAATTTTTACTTTATTATCAATGACAACATAATCAACATCTTTTTCAAATAACGAATATGCTTTTAACAACTGAGTAAGAGTGTGAATCCTTTCACTTTTAATCGAGTAATTTCTAATTATATCTTCCTTTTCTGAGACATTAGTTGCTTTTGATAATGACTCACCAATATCTGGTAAAATAAAGAAATCTGGATCTCCTGAAAAACTAGATAAAAACTCTAGTCCTTTGTCTGTCAGCTCAATAGACTTGTTTTTTTCCTCAATAGTAAAAAAAAGTTCATCATCAATAATATGCATATTCTTACTCTGTTCCTGCATATAAAAATTCTCTGTTTTTTGCAATATTGTTTTTATACCATCCTCACTTAAAAATTTAATTAATGATTTTGTTTTTGGCAAACCTCTATATGCACGAAATAATTTTACACCACCTTCTTTTTCATTATTATTAGATATTTCATGTTTAGCTGTTAATAATTCAGAGTTAACAAGATTCCTTTGTTGCTTGACTAAATTGTCAATAGTAGGTTTTAGTGATTTAAATTCTTGCTTAGTCTCCCTGGGGACAGGACCTGATATAATAAGAGGTGTTCTAGCATCATCTATAAGAACAGAGTCAACTTCATCAATGATAGCAAAATTATGGCTTCTTTGTACTAAATTTCTAGAGTTATGAGCCATATTATCACGGAGATAATCAAATCCAAATTCGTTATTAGTTCCATATGTGATGTCACACCTATATGCATTTCTTCTTGCTTCAGAATTTGGATCATGTTTGTCTATACAATCAACTGTCAAACCATGGAATTGAAATAAAGGTCCCATCCACTCTGAATCACGCTTTGCTAAATAATCATTGACCGTCACAACATGCACACCTAAACCTGTTAAAGCATTTAAATAAATTGGCAATGTAGATACAAGTGTTTTTCCTTCACCTGTTTGCATCTCAGCAATTTTACCCTGATGTAAGACCAAACCACCAATCAATTGAACATCGTAATGAATCATATCCCACTTCTTTAAAACACCCCCCGATTGCCAACTAGAATTCCACTGCGCTTGCTTATTATTTACACTAACATAATCCACAGAATCTGATAATAACATGTCCAGATCCGTAGCAGTAACGCTAATAACTTGTTCATCATGAAATCTTTTAGAAGTTTCTTTAATAACAGCAAATGCCTCAATTGACAATTCGTCTAATTTTTTAGATATAGCCAGATGTTTATCATTATTTAAATCATCTATTTCCTTATAAATTTCTTCTTGTTTTTCTCTTTTATTATGTTTTTTAACATTGTCTCTAAGTTGATTAATTTTGTGTTCAAAATCCTCAATCACAATATTTATTTTAGACTTAAACTCTGTTGTCTTATGACGCAGTTCATCATTAGAAAGTTTAGAAACAATATCCGTCTTCTCTGAAACCTTTGCAATAATAGGCGACAATTCCTTCATATCTCTACCAGACTTTGTTCCAAAAAGATTCAAAAGGGTGGACAAAAAATTCATCTAAATATTTTAATGTGTAAATTTAATACTCTTCTTCATTCCAAAGAAAATCATCTGAAGAAGGGTAATCAGGCCATACTTCTTCAATAGACTCATAACTCTCTCCTTCATCTTCAATTGCTTGAAGATTTTCAACAACTTCTAAAGGAGCACCTGATCTAATAGCGTAGTCAATCAACTCATCCTTTGTTGCAGGCCAAGGTGCATCACTAAGGTAAGAGGCTAATTCTAAAGTCCAATATGACATATCTGTAGTTTTCTATTATTTTGCAAATATAATTTTTTTAAGTTTTATTCCAAATTGAATCAACAAGACTCATACTTCCATTTTACTTCATCAACATCATTAATTTTATTAATGTATCTAGCTAACACAAATAAATAATCCGAAAGTCTGTTAATAAATTTGATAATATTTTGATCTATTTCTTCATGAACATTAAGTAATGTAATACGTCTCTCAGACCTACGACATACGCATCTAGCGACATGCGCGTAACTTGACCAAGTCGTTCCTGATGGTAATATAAAAGAAGTGAGAGTGGGTAAATATGTTTCAATTTTATCAATATATATCTCTAATTGTTCTATATCCGAAATACTTATTTTATACTTCATGTTCTGAGAAGCTAAAGAAGAACCTATTTGGAATAAAATATTTTGTATTAGCGACAACTGTTTTTTTTGTGTTATAAACTCTACATGATCATAAGAAGACAATAAACCTAAATGTGAATTTAATTCATCTATTGTACCATAGGCTTCTATACGCATATGATGTTTATCTACATTATTTTTACCAATAATTGAAGTTGTGCCACTATCTCCTTTTTTTGTATATATCTTCATAAGATTGGGGTTTTTAATATTACTTAGAAATTGGTGCGGATAGAGGGAGTCGAACCCACACGCCTTGCGGCACTAGATCCTAAATCTAGCGTGTCTACCAATTCCACCATATCCGCATCAAAATAGATAGAAATACAAATCTATGATATATTTAATTAAACGAATAATCTTTCACTAAAATATTTAATACTAAATTTGTAAAATATAAACGTCATATTCTATATATATGCTAGAAATTCATCCTAATAAAGTTTCTATTAAAGAATTACATCATTATTTACTATCTAGCGTTGCACCTAGACCAATAGCCCTTGCCAGCACAATTGATTTAAATGGCAATAAAAATATTAGTCCATTTAGCTTTTTTAATGTTTTTAGTGCTAACCCTCCAATAGCAATATTTTCTCCAGCAAGAAGAGTTAGAAATAATACTACAAAAGATACACTATGCAATATTCAAGCAGTTCGGGAAGTTGTTATCAATGTTGTTAATTTTAATTTAGTAGAGCAAACATCATTATCAAGTGTTGAATATTCTAGTGAAATAGATGAATTTATTAAAGCAGGTCTGACACCTGTAAAGTCAAAAAAAATTAAACCTTTTAGAGTTGAAGAATCGCCTATACAAATGGAATGTAAAGTAACTGACATTATTGAACTAGGAAAAGAAGGAGGAGCAGGTAACTTGATTATTTGTAAAATAGTCCTTATACATATAAATAAAAATATACTAAACAATGAAGGTCAAATAGATCAAAATAAACTACAACTAGTAGGCAGAATGGGTAGTAATTGGTACTCAAAAGGTTTTGACAATGCATTATTCGAAATAGAAAAACCTGTAACAGGTATAGCTATTGGATTTGACCAAATTCCAAATTGGATAAAAGCAAGTCCTAAATTCACAAGAAATGACTTAACAAAACTTGCATCAGTCAATACAATTCCAGAAAAAAATAAGATTGAAGAATTTATTAAAAATAATAAAATTCTAAATTTTAAAAATCAATCAGCAATAGAAGAAAAAGCTAAAGGGTATCTCAATTCAAATGAAATAGAATTAGCTTGGCAATGCCTACTAGCATATAAATTAAAATTATAAAACATGAGTACATTATCATTACAGGGCATACTAATTAAAAAAAATTCCATAGAAAATATTGAAAATAAAGAAGGTAAAAAATGGAAGAAACAAACTTTTGTAATTCAAACTGATGCAGAATACAATAACCAGATTTGTTTCCAACTTTTTGGAGAAGACAAAATAACTATATTAGAAAACCATAAAGAAGGAGATAAAATAGAAGTTTTTTTTAATATTTCATCTAAAGAGTATAACAATCGATACTATCATAACATTGATGCATGGCGGATAAATCCAATCAACAATAATGAAAAAATCGATGAAGAAAACGATCCAAATACGCAAAACAATAATTTACCTTTCTAAAAAATGCTTAAAGGATTTATACTAATAATGAAGCGGCTATTACCTAGTCCCTTTTCAATTGCAATTATTTTAACTATTTCAATCTTTTTATTTGCATTAATATTTACAGAAAAAACCATATTGGAAATTGCACTATTTTGGGAGAATGGATTATGGAATCCGGGCCTCATGAATTTTGCAATGCAAATGATGCTCATGCTTGTCTTAGGTTATGTAATTGCGTTAAGTTCAATAAGTGAAAAAATAATTAATCAAATAACTGTTTTTTGCACTAACACATCTAATGCTGCTTTTTTAGTAGCTTTATCTACCATAATAGTAAGTTTGTTTAATTGGGGACTAGGACTAGTGTTTGGCGCTATATTAGCTAGAAAAGTAGGTGAGTTTGCTAATAAAAATAATATCAATTTAAATTATCCACTAATTGGAGCAGCTGGGTATTCAGGCCTTATGGTTTGGCATGGAGGAATATCCGGATCAATACCTCTAAAAGTTTCCGAAAAAAATCATTTTTCAGAAATTATTAATAATAAAGAATTATTAAACAATCTCCCCACTAACGGAATTAGTTTTGAAACAACTATATTTTCTAATATGAATATTATTGCAAGTTTATTACTTATTTGCATAATTCCAACCGTTTTATATTATTTAGGCAAAAGAAAATCCGAAAAATACCAACTTATTATTGATGCAAAACCAACTATTTCAAAACCAATTTTAACAGGTGCTGAAAAAATAGACCATTCACGTTGGTTCTCAAAAATAATTGGATTTGTTATTTTAGCAATTACAATTCAAAAAGTATTTTTAGCAAATTCACTAGATTTTATTAATCCTAATTTTGTGAACTTATTATTATTTGGATTAGCAATATTTCTTCATAAGAATTTTTATGAATTTTTAAATTCAGTTAATAAAGCTATTGTTAGTGCGAGTGGCATACTGATTCAATTTCCCTTATATTTTGGCATTATGGGAATTATGAACTCATCTGGACTCGTAGATGTTTTTGCAGATTTTTTTGTATCTATATCCGATGGGATTTCTTTTCCTATTTTAACAATGCTCAGCGGTGGTTTAGTTAATATATTTGTGCCCAGTGGAGGAGGCCAATGGGCAGTACAAGGTCCTATTGTATTGCAAGCAGCTATTGACTTAAATGTTTCTATTTCTAAAACCATAATGGCTTTAGCGTATGGAGATCAATTAACTAATATGCTACAACCATTTTGGGCATTACCATTACTTGGAATCACCCAATTAAAAGCAAAGGAAATTATTCCTTATACAATTTTAATAATGTGTATTGGAATAACTATATTTTCAATATGTCTAATGATTTTTTAATTTTGTGTCAAACGAATCTCTTAAGCCATTGGCTAATAACATAAAGCATAAAACAAGCACTATAATACACAAGCCCGGAAAAAGAGCTAAATATGCTTTATCCATAACAATAAAACCATAATGATTTCTTATTATCATTCCCCATGAAGGCATTGGAGGCTGAACTCCTATTCCTAAAAAACTTAATCCAGACTCTAATAAAACAGAGGTTGCAAAATTAGCAGCTGAAATGATAATAATTGGATTTAACGCATTTGGAAGAATGTGTTTAAACATAATTTTAATATCGCTTAAACCAAAAGATTTAACTGCTTCAATATAAGGCAATTTGGAGAGTCTTAACACCTCACCTCTTGTAACCCGTGCAACTTCCACCCACATAGTCAACCCAACCGCAATAAAAACTTGCCAAAATCCTTTACCTAGAACAAAACTAATCGCAATTACTAATAATAAAGTAGGAATAGACCAAACAACATTTATTAACCAACAAATTATAACATCAATTCTTCCTCCAAAGTAACCTGAAATCATGCCCAAAATTAAACCAATAAATACTGATATAAATACTGATATAAATCCTACTGAAAACGACACCCTAGTCCCAAGAATAATACGACTCAATAAGTCTCGACCGTACTTATCTGTTCCAAGAAAAAAACATTTATTTTTAAAATATTCACCAGATTTCATATAATATAAACTAGAAACATGCTTTTTTTTTAAAAAAGACTTTGATGAATTATAAGAATAGTAATAAATAGTATCCCCAATAACACTATGATCACTAACAATTTCTTCACTATACGGGTTTTCCGAACCAAAAAAGAAACTACTTATCATATTCTTTTCTACGTGATTATCTTTCTTAAATAATAAAAAATCTGCTGTAAATCCTGGTTTTTCTTTTGATATTGACAGTTCAATACTATTCGCAAGTGGTGTTGCGTCAGGCATTACTTGATAAGCAAAAATCGAAATAAAAAAGAAACCAACTATAAAAACAAATGCTAATAAATTTATTTTATTTGAAAACATGTGAAAAAAACTAATACGGTATGACGATTTTGTTGAATCCATTTTAATAATCAATATACTAAATATAGTATTGCGATTTATTATATTTATATTAAAATGAAGAAAGACAAAATCATTCTTGGCATTGATCCTGGAACCAATATTATGGGCTATGGAATTATTAAAAAATCAAAATCAAAAATTGACTTTTTATGCTTCGATGTTATTTTATTAAATAAAATAACAAAACACAACTTGAAACTGGAAAAAATTTTTAACAAAACACTTCAAATTATTGAAACATTTTCTCCTGATGAAGTAGCTATAGAAGCTCCGTTTTTAAGCAAAAATGCACAGTCTATGTTAAAATTAGGGAGAGCACAAGGAGCAGCTATATTAGCAACTACAATAAAAAAATTACCTATAACTGAATATGCTCCAAAAAAAATTAAATTAGCAATTACAGGTCGAGGTCAAGCTTCAAAAGAACAAGTTGCAGGAATGTTAGCAAATATGCTTTCTATTAAAAAAATGCCCAAGTATCTAGATGCTACGGATGGCCTCGCTGCTGCCGTTTGCCACGCATTACAAAATGATATTGTCAGTACTAACACTAAAAATAGTTGGGAAAGTTTTATCAAAAAAAACCCTAATCGTATAAAAAAATAATTAAATATTACTAGATATTTTTTTTGCTAATTTCTCTAGTTGAATTGGTGTAATCTTAATTTTATTTGAAAAATCTACATCACTAATGTTGTTAATAGGAACCAAATGAACATGCGCGTGAGGTACATCTAATCCGATAACACTAATTGATATACGTTCACAAGAAATAGTTTTTTGTAAAGCACAAGATACTTTCTTGGTGAAATCCCAAAGATTATGGTAAACATCTGGATCCAAATCAAATATATAATCAACCTCAACTTTTGGTACAACTAGAACATGTCCTATAGCAATAGGATTGATATCCATAAATGAAATTGCAAATTTATTTTCAGAAATAAGATAACAAGGTAATTCCTTATTTATAATTCTGCTAAAAACACTATTCATACAATACTATCGTGTAATACTTAAAATTTCAAAATCTACCAAACCTGTAGGTACATTGATCTGAGCTACATCACCAACTTTCTTCCCTAAAAGGCCTTTTCCGATTGGTGAAGACACAGATATTTTCTTTTCTGCAATACTTGATTCGGATTCAGGGACTATTATATAACTTAGAACTGATGATGTTTTTAAATTTTTAATTTCAATTTTTGAATATAGTAAAATTTTATCCTTTGCTAATTTAGATGTATCAACAACTCTTGCTGTCGCTATTTTAGATTCTAGCTGGGCAATTTTCATTTCTAAAAGACCTTGAGCCTCCTTTGCTGCATCATATTCAGCGTTTTCAGACAAATCACCCTTATCTCTAGCTTCAGCAATTTGTTTTGACACACTAATTCTATCAACTGTAGTTAATTGATGTAACTCTGATTTAAGTTTTGTTAAATCTTCTAAGCTATAATAAACTATTTTACTCATAATATATAATACTAATTATTACTCTCAAAAAAAGAGAGTATACAATAAATAACGTAAAAAATTATAAAATAATACGTGCACCAAAAGTATGCACTGATTTAAAAGGATCTGCAGATCTAAAAGAATAATCAAAACCAAACCTTGTATCTTCAGATAATGGCAGTTCAAAACTTAAACCTGCTGATGGTCCACTAAAAACTGTAGTTCTTCCAGAATCATAATCATCAAATACTCCATTTTCATATGCGAAACCTCCTCTTAATGAAACCATTTCCTTATATGAAACCTCCAGTCCTGTCAAAAATTGATCTTTAGAAAAAGAATTTGAAACAAAAGTTTCTGACAATGTTATTCTAAACATTTTGGTATCGTCTAACCCGTAAAGATTTAAATCATAGGAAGCTCCAATATTTAGTAATGTTGGAAGTTCAAAAGCAGCTGATCTCATTTCAAGCGTCTGATCACTACCATTCGGTCCAACAACAGTTACATCATCACCATCGCCTTCAAATGACATCCTTGGTCCCCAATTCTTTAAGGTAATTCCAAATTTTAACTCGTCTTGTTCTCCTGTCTGATAATGTACACCTGCATCAACCGCAAAACCATTAGCAGATAATTCTGCAGCATTTTCTGAAATCATTTTAGCTGTAAAACCTGCTGACATATTATAAGAAAACTGATGAGCATACGAAAGTGATATATTAACGTATTGAGCAGAAAAAGTACCCAATGTTCCGTCTGGACTATCATATGTTGTTCTCTCCATTTCTCCAAAATCTAATGACATTGCAGATAATGCAAGTACACCTGAATCACCTGCTTTTTGAGCAAATCCAAAACCATTAATAGATATATCAGCGATCCAGTTAGCATGTGAAAAAACTAATTCAGTTCCAGCTACACGACTTAATCCAGCTACATTAAGAAAAACGCTTTCTACGCCAGAAGAACCTGACGTATTAGCACCAGATAGTCCTGAACTTTGAGCCCATGGATTTATTAATAACTCTGATGCTCCAGCTTCACCAGTACGTCCATCACCTTGAGCAAATACAGAAAAAGACATTAATCCAAACAAACACAAAAATGATATGTTTCTTATACTAAGTTTCATAAATAATAATTTATTCATCATGTTTAATTTTCTTTAGAAGTTATCTAAGTCAAATGGTCGCATTGCACCAAACCATTTTAATATTTTTTCACCAATTTCACCTGCATCAATATGAATAATATACATTCCTGATGCAATTTGAATATTATAATTATTTTTCAAGTCCCATTCTAAGAAAGATAAATCATTATCTTTCTTAAACTGTCGAACTAAATTACCATTGACCGTGTAAATAGATACAGTACAAACTTGTGGTAAGTTAGTAATCTTGATTTTTGTTTCAACTTGACCTTCTTCATACCCAGATATACCATAATAAGGATTAGGAACAACATTAGCCTCTTGAAGTCCGATCATCTGAGACTCTGTATCATCTAGTATAGTGCGTATTTCTGAAGAATTAAATTCATATTGTGGATATCCTGTATTAATCATTTGTTCTCCGGATGCAATTTCTGCGTCGCTTCTATATTCTCTATAACCATACGCTTCTGCAACACGAGCTCGGATTATGATTTCATTATCTAGCCAGCTTTGATTTTCTTTTGACAACCAATAACCAACCCATTGTATATGAGGAATAACCTGTTTTTTTCTTAAACTATTCCAAGCATTATTTTGGCTACTACCAGTATAAGCACCATAATGAGGATTATCTTCAGCATTATCACCTTTATATTCCGTATTCAAAATAAAAACAGCATGCCCTCCATTCATGGTAGTTGTAGTAGCATCAAAACCAGCGCCAGTTATACCATAATCAAAAACATATGGTGTTGGATTAAACAACATATCGTTAGCATTATTTTGTGAGCCAAGAGATGAGTTTTCAGAGAACATCACATTTAATCTTTTACCTGTAGAAACATCTACCGCATAACCAGGAAACCATCCCCATCCATTAGAAGAGTTAAATCCATTTCCTGTTCCATCAGGATTACCATCTTTACCAACATTAGGGTCCAATCTTAAATCCCATTTGCTTTCACCATTTTCACCACTACCAGGATTAATTTCCCAAGGATAGCTACTTGATCCTGAACCTGTTCCTGCTGGCCAAACACCACTCGCTACTTGATTATTATCTATTGGAGTTCCTGAAGCAGTCCATGTTAACTCATCCTCTGACATATCAATTACTGGACATCTTGTCCATAAATCTGGATTATCCGTTAATACCACATCTACATTATTCAAATTATCAAGGTGAGACTCTGCTTTCCAATCCTTGCAAGCTAGTCCACCACCAATAGTATCAATTGCATTTACGACATTACCTGTTGTAGATTCTGTTTCTCGTCCTTTATAATCATTACTAACTAACTTATAAGGTACTAACCATCTATTTTCATGTACATTCGATGGATCAAGTGGTATTTGTTGCTCTGTTGTTCCAGCTTGATCAAGTGGAGTACCATTGACCGAAATATCACCATAATAGTGTTTAGGAGCTTCTGTTTCATTACTTAATGGGTATATGTTTGTTCCTGACCTTACCCAATCAACCGGCCTTGAAAATGGAACAAAATCCCAGAACTCAATATCAGGCATTGGTGTAATCCATAGGTTTTCAATCGCACTCGCCCACTGAGTACTTTGAGTAACGGATTCCATGTCTTCCATAGAGAGATCTAAGTCCCATAATAAAGCATCTAATTCTTGATTAGAAACAACTGGAATTATTTGTCCACATGATAAACAACCCATGTTATCTAATTGGCCTGATTCTAATGAAGCTACCGGCGTAAACTTAACACCTAAGCCCCAATCAGGAATTATCTGTTGAGCAGCAGCAGCTAAAGATCCAGAAGAAAGAATAGTTTGTGGCTCCATTCCATCCTCATATTTTGTTAAAGACCATTTTGCGTTTGCAACTATACTGTCAGTAAGTGTAACTGGTAATGTAGCAGATTGAGGATCAACAATA
>CEWO01107622.1_pt1 | contig 12569 bp, 13 predicted proteins | sample 361561 | NCBI WGS metagenome assembly CEWO01 (sample SAMEA2623627, study PRJEB7988) | marine metagenome | isolation source: saline water (ENVO:00002010), including
GCTAAGAATACGCATAATAGCATAGATATCAATACAAATAAAATATGGAATTGTTTTAATGAAGGCATATTAGTGTTCGTCCTTATCATATTCAGGTGCTTTATGAATAACATAACCACCTCTTTCATCACTATCTACACCAATATATTGTTCATACTCTGACTTGTGTGATTCTCCACTTGATCTCCACAGCATTGGAATAGACATCAATACAGCTAAAAATACTACTGATAAAATAAGTAAGGAATAAACTGTTTTAGTTTCATCATTAAGGTGCATAAAATAAGCAGAAACTAAATATCCCTTGATACACGCAATAGCTAGACCTACAAATAAGGTCCAAAACACTGAACCAAATTCAATAAAATATACTCCTACAGTAATACCTGTAAATGCAAGTAATGCGAAAAATACATTCCGATAAACTTTAATATGTGATTCTATATTATGTTCTGACATAAAAAATCCTATAGTAAATAAATAGATGGAAATAAAAATATCCAAACTAAATCAACAAAGTGCCAATATAAACCCGCTACTTCTACCCTGTTTGTAAATCTCTCAGGTTCTGTGTTCCACATTTTAGAACCAGGTAACCATAAATAAGCATTAACAATAATACCTCCAATGATATGAAGGCCATGAAGCCCTGTCATAACAAAATATACAGCATAAAAATTATGGTACGAAGGATAATGACCTACATCAAACTTTGCTTTATATTCAAAATATTTAATTACCAAAAATATAATGGAGCATAACAAAGTAATCCCCATATACATCTTAAACTTAGATAAATCTTTTAATTTTAAGGATACCCATGACATGACAAATGTAACACTAGATAAAATAAGCACAGCCGTATTAAGGGTCGCTAATGGAATATTTAAATGAGCCCCTTCTTTATAAAGCATCCATGTTGGATCACCTGTTCTTAAAATAATATAAGTTGAAAATAGAGCTCCAAATAACATAATTTCAGAAGCTAAGAATAACCATATTCCAAGCTTACTATTATAAAGTCCTGTGTCTTCTCTCTCTTCTACATTATAAGGTATTTCAATATCCATGATTATTTCTCTTTCTCTGTTTGAGGATAGTAATCATTTTCATGCCCATCTGCACTATATTCGTAAGCACCACGATAAACACTTGGTATAGTCTCAAAATTACCATGACCAAGTGGTGGAGAGGTAGTATCAGTCCACTCAATAGTTGTTGCTTTCCATGGATTTGTGTCTGATTCAAGCCATTTCATAACTGACGCTTCATCATAACGTTTCCTAAGTATAGTCCAAAAGAAATTAAAAATGAAAAATAATTGAAAAATAAAAAGAGCAAACGCTGATATAGACATAATTTCATTAAGCCATAATACTTCTTGTGCATGAGCATAGTCATAACCACCATTTGACATTCTTCTTGATAAACCTGACAGCCCCTGTAAAAACATTGGCATAAAAATTCCATTCATACAAATAAAAGAACCCCAAAAATGTATTTTCCCTAACATTTCATTCATACTCTTCCCAGTAATTTTAGGAAACCAAAAATAAATACCAGCAAAAATTGCAAAAATAGTACCAGGCGCTACCACATAATGAAAGTGAGCGATAACATAATAAGTATCATGTAAATGAATATCAGCTGTAGCCAAGCCAAGAGGAAGTCCAGTCAAACCTCCAATACCAAACATAGGTAAAAATGATAAAGCAAATAACATTGGAGTATTAAATCGAATTCTTCCGCCCCAAAGTGATAAGAATAAAGCTGATAAAATTACAACTGATGGAATAGAAATAATCATTGTCGTGATCATAAAGAAACTACTCATTGTAGTACCCATCCCTGTTAAAAACATATGATGAGCCCATACAATAAATGACATAAAACCAAGCCAAATACTAGAATAAACCATAGATTTATAGCCCCATAATGGTTTTCTAATATTATTGGCTATTATTTCTGCAACAATTCCAAGAGCAGGCAATATTAATACATAAACCTCTGGATGAGCTAAGAACCAAAATAAATGTTGATATAAAAGGACGCTTCCACCAGCAAAAGGATCAAAAAAGCCAGTACCAATAACTCTATCACAAAGCTGAAAAATGGCTGCAGCTTGAAGTGGTGGAAAAGCAAGCAATAATAAAAAAGATGTTACGAGCTGAGTCCAAATAAAAAATGGAAGTCTCATCCATGTTAATCCTGGTACCCTTAATTGTACTATTGTTACAATAATATTTGTAGAACCAAGCAAAGATGAGGCAATTAGAAAAATCATACCTATAATCCAAAAGGTCTGCCCTGGTCCTGTGGATATGGTAGATAAAGGAACATATGATGTCCAACCTGAATGTGCCGGCAATGCATCAGGAATAAAAAAACTTGCTAGCATTACTACTCCACCTAGAAAATAACACCAATAACTTGCCATATTAAGTTTAGGAAACGCCATATCTGGAGCACCTACTTGAAGAGGTACTAGGTAGTTACCAAAAGCACCTACTACCATTGGTACAACTCCTAAAAATACCATAATTGTTCCATGCATCGCACCTAAAGCATTATACATATCAGGTGAAATAATATCTTTTTCTAAACCAGTATTGACATTATAAGCAAGCTGATATCGCATAATTACCATTAATATAAAACCAAAAAGTAAAAATATCATGCTAGTAATACCGTATTGAATACCAATCCACTTATGGTCTATTGAAAAAATATATTCACTAATGAATAATTTAAATTCAGAACAAGTAGATATAAATCCAGAAACTATTAATAAGATAATTGGAATTATTGATAAATAATTAAGAACTATCAATGACTCTATTGTAAATAATATTGGCGTAATAGATAAAAGTAGAAAAATTATACCTGACAAGCTAATAAATAATCCACTTAATTGAAATTCAGCGCTTTTCTTTGCAATATAAATTCCACTTAAAATCAAAACACTGATAGATAATAATAATAACATTTTTGAATCATTTGAAGATAATAGTGAAAATAAATTTATAAACCCATAAAGGGTAATAAGTTTTCCACCCAATTTTATTTCAGGCTTTGATTTTGAAATATAGTATCCAGCTACAGCCAAAAGTAAACTAGATATAGCACCAATTAATAGCGTATCTGAAGAGGTTCTAACTGGACTAGAACTTATACAAATATTTAATAAAAATGAAAATAATAACAAAATGCCTGCAATAGAAATTAATCCACCACCAAAAGCGTATGTTGATTTAGAAATATTTATTTTTTTATCACTCATTATTTATCCATTATCTATTTTTTTATCTACTATATAATCATACCGTTCTTCAAATACTTTTGTTGGTATCATCCTTATTGCATTCCAAGTTAATTTATCGCATACCTTTGCACAAACCTGACATCCAATACACTCATTCCAGCGAACCTGAACAGGGGGTATAGATACATCATCATATTTATCTTCAGGAACAGGCTCAATGCAATCAACAGGGCAAAATGGAACACATGCAGAACAGCCCGTGCAATTATCCTCATCTACAACTGCCATTTTAGGTGGCCTATTTTTTTTATTCCTAATTAATTCCGGAAGCTCCGGAACTGATTGAAGGTGATCTACTGCTTTATCTGACATTTTTTTAATTACCCTTTAAGTAAATATTTTTCAATTATCCATCCACCTACAAAAAAAATAACTCCATACAATAAAGTTCCATATTGCATTGGATTTGGATAATTGATATAAAATCCTAGTGTAATAACGCTAATTCCTACAAGTTCAAAAAATTTTGCTAAATAATACATAGTAAAATCTCTCTTATAATTTAATATTAATCATATCATTAACGCGAACAATTAATTTGATAATTTGTTTAAAACAATGATATTGAATATAAATCACATAAAAATAATGGATTGTGCCAATCATAAAAAAAATATTATGCATTGTTTCATTTATAAGACCCGTGTGAACTGCCCCAAACAAAATTCCCAGAGTTATCATGAAAAGCAGATTCAAAGATGTATGCATATGCATCTTATACTTATAAGAAGAATATATTTTATCTTTGATTGTTATTTTATGCTCTAAAATTAAATTTTTGATATTTTTATTAATAGCAATAATTAAAAATAAAACTAAACTTTGCGTAAAGGTATAAATCATAACAGAAAAAATTGAGGTAAAAGTGATTGTAGGAATCCCTAAATCATTAACTGAAAAATGTCCGTTAATGCTTGAGAATAAAAGCAGAAATGATGAAACTGCCATTAAAATATGACTAATAATAATAAGTGACCACATAAATACTAATATTGTTGATTGATAGACAAATTATGCTTTAAATTTAAATAATAATTTTTGGATAAATAAGATAAATAAAAGGTAAAAATAATTATGAAAAATAAAACTCTATTATTATTAGCGTGTATAGGTTTAATTGTCGCGAATGAATCATTAGAAATTAATGGAAAAGTGCAGTATGATGGTAAGGCTCCAAGAGCAAAAAAATTAAATATGGCTGCTGACCCTATATGTGGCAAAGCTCATTCTGGTCCAATATTTAATGAAAGCTTTGTAATTAATGATGAAAAATATATGAAAAATGTAATGGTCTGGATCAATAATCCGAAACATTCTTCTGAAATACCTGAGGGTCCAGTTGTGCTTGATCAAGTTGGGTGCAGATATATTCCTCATGTTACTGGAATTATGAAGGGTCAAAATTTAATGATTAAAAATAGTGATAAAACACTTCATAATATTCATTCTATGTCTGAAGTAAATAGTAATTTTAATTTTGCTATGCCAGCTAAATCAGACCCTTCAATGAAAAGTTTTAGTAAAAATGAAGATCCTTTCTATATTAAATGTGATGTCCATCCTTGGATGAAATCATGGGTTATGGTTCTTGAACATCCATACTGGGCCGTTACAGACCAAGACGGTAGTTATACAATGAACTTAGATAGCCTAGAACCAGGTACCTATGATTTATGTTTTTGGCATGAAAAATGGGATAAATCAATGAAAGGTGAAGGTTATTGTTCAGATGAGTATAAAACATCAGTAACCATAACTGATCAATCAATAGATGCAGGTATACAAACATTTAAAAGACCTGCAAAGAAAAAATAAATTCTTATAAAAAGCCAATCAATATTAATTGATTGGCTTTTTATTTATATCCCAATGCGCAAAATACTATTATCTATATTCTTTTTGTTAATTTCATGCGATAAGTCTATTCAAAAAAAATATGATAAGGTTTATCCATTTACTGGAATTATTATCAAAAAAATTGATGATTCAAATCAACTTCTGATAGACCATGAAGAAGTACCGGGTTTTATGGATAAAATGGTCATGGTTTTTAATATTGATTCAACAACCAATATCAGTCAGTATAATGTAGGTGATAGCTTGAATTTTAATTTTTATATATTAAATAAGAATGAAGGACCAGCAAAAACATGGGCAGCAGAATTAAAAATAGTAGGGCACAGAGAGCTTAGAGAAGAAGAAAATTATGATGATTTTTTTGACGAATATGGGACAATTGATATAGGAGAAAAACTTTCAAATGCTACCTTTTTGGATATGAATGGAAAAGAAATTCAGCTGAAAAATTGGAGAGGTAAATTTAAATTTATATCATTTATTTTTTCTAGGTGTCCAATGCCAAACTTCTGCCCAGCTATAATCATGAAGAATCAATACTTAGCAAATCAATTTAAAAATAACCCTAATATTGAATTTATTATTATAAGCTTTGATTATAAATATGATACACCTGAAGTATTAAAAAATTCATATGGTGCTATATTTGAAGACTATAAAAATGTACACTTCTTATCTAGTTATCAACATGAAGAAGATATTATAAAAATAACGAAAGAAGCAGGATTAGGATACAGTGGCATTGATGAGGGTGATGAAAGAGAAATTGGCCATACATTAAAATCATTGTTAATTGATCCGAATGAAATATTAATTGAATCTTATAGTGGAGACAATTGGTTGCCTAAGCAAGTTGAAAATGAAATTAATGAAAGATTTAATAACTACGATATATATTAAATAATTGTTTTGTAAATTACAATCTATGAAGCATTATTTTATAATTTTATTCATATCTACTCTGTTCCCATTTATTGTCATTGCTCCAGATAATCCTTCAAAATCTGATTTCCGCGGAGCTTACATCACTCTAGACATACAATTCGGCAAGGATAATAATAAAGTGAGATTTCATTCATATCAAATTAATATAAATACTGCAATTGAATCACCTTTAATGGCTGGAATAACTTATGGAAAAAGATATTATAAAGATAATAGAAGCTGTAGTTATTTTGATATTCAAACAAATATTATTTTTTTTCTAGGTGCTGGAATAGGGGTAATAAAAGAAAATAAAGAGATACACCTTAGAAAAAAAATATTTGGAGGAGCTGGACCTATAATGTATTCAAAAGATTGGACTAACTATAATGATAAATTAAATAAAAACTCAGGAATAATGATTTCTGCACCTTTGTTAATAGTGTTTGGGAATAGATTCCACCCATAGTAATTATTACCAATCATCATCACCCCAATCATCCTCATCACTTTCTTCTTCTTCAAAATGTTTATATCCATACTCATTAAAATAATTTTGAATTACTTTAGATATATCACCATCACCTTCAATTCCAAAAATCCAATCTGTAATTGCTTCTAAGCGATAGTCTGCATCATCAGTTGATCTCCAATTAGGATTATCTTTGTTATCAGAAACATCTTTTAATGCCTCATATTCTGCATCTGTTAAATTTGAATCTAAACATTCGGGGCATCTATTATATAATGCTGGAGCAACCATTTTAGTGTATGCCATATAATGCTGAGGATTTCTTAACCATTCTTTAATCCATTCAGGTCTTAATCGTTCTTTTGATAATGCAAGGTTAGGTGCCCACACTAATGGATTAGAAATAGCAAAATCCTTACCTGGAGGTACACCTTCATTAAAATGGCATACATAACATCTAGAACCTTCATTAAATGCTTCAATCCACTGATCTTTTTCTAAATCATAGTAGCCATAATCAGAAGCAAGCTGATAACCTTGATTATATTTTTTAGATTCTTTATCAACTGTATGCATTGATTCATATGAGAGTGTATTATCTTCCATATCATGGAATGCTGCAATAATTGCATTCCAATCATTATCATTTAGATTAAAAGATGGCATTCTAACCTGTAAATTAGGACGAATTGTAATTGGGCTTTGTAAATAAGAAAATAACCAATCAGGCTGAACCTTTGAACCTTCAGAATATAAACTTGGAGGTGCATAATTCTTATGTTCTGCATGTAAGTTTTCTGGTAATATTTCTTTAATGCTATCCGCTATTTTTCCTCCTTCACCATATATTTCATGACATCCATAACAATTAAATTTTCTAATTAATTTATATCCAGCTAACACCTGATCAGTTTTATCTAAATCAGCTAATTTGCTAGGCTCAACTACTGTTTCAGTTAGACCAAGCAACGCAGTTGTAATGGCTTCAATTTCATCTTGATTTAAATAAAAATTAGGCATTCTAGATTTATCCTCAGGCGCAACAATTTTACCTCTATCATATATGCGTGGATTAGCTAATTTTTGATTAATCCAGCTAAAATTAGTATGTTGAATATCATGAATATGACCAAAATCAAACTTGTTTAATGGCTTTGAACCAACAATTGATAGTTCTGCGCCAATTGGCTTAGCATCTTCATAGCCATCAATATTATGACATGTATAACAACCATAATATCTAATTGCTTTATCTGCTACATAATCAAGAACTGATTCTTCCTTTTGCATTTGAGAAAATGCTACCTCAGCATCAACATAATTAAATGACTTATTAAGCCAACTAAGCGCTATTGATTCTAATTCATTATTAAAATTTTCATCACTTAAAATAGGAGAATTTTGATCTTCAAAATCTTTATTTTTAAATGATAATAAATAAGCAGTAATATCTTTGGCTTCTTGATCTGAAAGCCTCAAATTAGGCATCCTTGTCTTTTCCCAATAATTTTTTGGGTTTTTAAGCCAACCATATAACCATTCAGCTGATAATTTTGAACCTAAACCAATTAAATTAGGACCTTGTTTATTAAGTAAGTTATAATTGTTTGTCTCTTCATCATTATAACCATGATTTGATAAATAGAAATCATATTCATTTGTTTCAGGCATGTAAGCAACTGAAGATTCATTAATATTGTGACAACCCATGCAACCTACCGCATTAAATAATTTTTGACCATTCTCTAAGTCACCTAAAAACTGATCGTTATTATTTGGCATATAATCATCTTTATCTTTATATAAGAATTCTGTCATTGCATATATTTCTGCTTCATTTCGAGCAATCATCTCTGGAGAAGAATTATTGTCTTGTTCAAAGAAATGAGGCATATGAGTATCATATCTAAAACTTTGAGGGTTTCTAATCCATTTGAATGCCCATTCTTTATTAAATTTTTGATTAATCTTAGTTAAATCAGGACCTACAGCATATTCACTAGGCATACTTTCAATTAAATGACAAGCATTACAACCTTTTTTATTGATTAATGAAATTCCTAGCTGTAATTTGTCTCCACCTTCTAAATAAGGTTGTTGAGTATGACATTTATAGCATCCTGCTTGACTATATTCTGATGGTAACATTGGTTGCAACCAATGATGCATAATGTGCCAATCATGTTCTTCTTCCCATTCTTTTTGCTCTGCTTTTGTATGAGGCATATGTACAGTAGAGGTAAAACTAGTTCCTCTACTTCTTCCTGAATGACAACTAGTACATCCAAATTCATTAAATGGATGAGGAGAAGATGAAGCTCCAATTAAATCTAAATTAGGATGTGTAGTATAAGGTTGCATATCTTCTGAAAAATCAGAATCTTCAATACCCATATGACAACTCACACACCTATCTACAATAGGAACTTTCGCAAAATTCACATCATACTTTACATCAGTTACTACTGTTTGTTGTACTTTTAATTTAGGATCTAAAAAATCAACAATTGGTAAATCTCTAAATACATCAGCAATTTTATTGCCTAGAGTCATTCTATTACGGTCTAATTTAATAAGTTGATTTTCTAATAAATCAAACTGCATTAATTGTTCATCTCTCTGATCTTTTGCTAATTTCACTTCTGCATTTAAATCATCTAATTGATTAGTATAATCAGAAATAGAAATTTCAATACTTTCTTTTTCTTTTTTTAATATATTTTTTTGAACAATAAATTGATTGTAGTCTAAAGTAGTTTGAGAGTTTTCACTGTAATTATGACTAGCTTTTTCTTTTTCAACTAAATATTTGGCAACATCTACTTCAGCTATTTTAGCTTTAAAATCAATATTAACTTTTGCAAACTTATCTTTGTAATATTGTATTGAATCATTCAAAGTGTCAACTTGGTCTTGCTGTGATTCAAGAGATTGTCTCTTAGATTCTAAATCCTTTTCTAATTCAGTTTTAAGGGTTGAAACTTCAATATATAAACTATTATATTTTTTTTCTGTTTTATCTTTTTTTAGAGAATAGTATTCTTTCTGATAATATTTGAATTCATCATCATTATCATCAATGAACATCCAAATCATAGAGAATGTCCATAAAGATGCAGCAATCAAAAACCACTTATTAAGTAGCTTTATATTCCAATATCTTTCATCATTTTTATATTCCAATTAGATATCCACCCAAATTCTAATTCAATAAATTAAATGTTAAAAAACCATTCAGGTATATAAACAATATACTTAAGGTTAATAGTCCATCTTAAAAACATTTTTATAGGAAGTGATAACATTGTTAATCCAAAAGTACATAAAAATGCATATCGAACAGGACCATAATTTTTATACATATCTTTAAGCCATGTTTTGCTTAAAATTAATGGTAGTACGAATAAGTATCCAAAAACTGCAATAAAACCAAAAGATTCTCGTAATAAAATATTAGCTGTTGAACCCTCTGGAGTTTGTTGACCTAACATATAAACCCAAATATATTCTGATAAATTTACATTATTTAATGCAACAAGTTTATGTGGATCCCACCATTCAAATGGTCCATAAAAATTCCAATTAGGACCTCGGAAAAAGGTGCCAATAACAATTAAATAAATCCATAATGCTAACCATCCGTACATAAAAATAAAAATTCCAACTCTACGTTCCTTAAATGAGTAATACCCATCACCTTTCTTATTAATATCCATATATGGAATGGCTGAGGTTCCTAAAATAATAAATATTGGAAATAAAATACCTGCAATCCATGGATCAAAATATACTAACATCTCTTGAAGACCTAAAAAATACCAAGGAGCTTTTGATGGGTTTGGAGTAGCTGCTGCATTAGCTGGCTCTTCTAAAGGGGCAGCTAATACGATGGACCAAATAGTTAAGAATGCCATAAAAATTAATAGCGCAATAAATTCAATATAAACCAAATCAGGCCATACTAAAACTTTGTCTTCTGGATCATGATATTCACGTGGTTTTTTTCCCTCTTCTAGTCTCGTATCATTGATATATGCTTTTTTCATTGCATACCATATGACAAACAGCATTGAGTATATCATTAAAACAATTGGAAAATTATCAGGCTTATTTAAAATAATACTAAAATAAGGATCGTTATAACCTAGATAGAAAAATATAGTGGTAACTATAAATAAAAAGTAACCACCTTTATTAGTCCATAAATGATGAAGACCTAATTTTCGATGTAATTTATCAAACCAATCTGTTGGAGGAAATAATAATGGAAATAAAACAGTTAATAATGTAAATGATATAATAGGTTCAGAAACAATATTAACAAATTCTTTAAATGTTTGTAGCATCAATAATTATTGCTAGACCTATAAAGGTCCAGAAATACCTCCATCTTTTCTTATTCTCCAAAAATGGACTGCCATAAAAATCATAGCTATAAAAGGTACGAGAATACAATGAAGCACATAAAATCGTAGCAAGGTTGCCTCACCAACAAATCTTCCTCCCAAAAGTGCAAATCTAACATCTGAAGCAGTGGTTACTAAATTTAAATCACCAATTGTTAATAAAGATGCTCCAGGTCCTTCTGAGCCAATGAAAGGATGGGCCCTTGCCATATTAGTTCCTACAGTAATTGCCCAAATAGCTAACTGATCCCAAGGGAGTAAATATCCTGTGAAACTTAGAAACATAGTCAATGTCATTAAAATAACTCCCACAGCCCAGTTGAACTCCCTAGGAGGTTTATAGGAGCCTGTCATAAATACCCTTAACATATGTAACCATACTGTCAATACCATAGCATGAGCACCCCATCTATGAAGCTCTCGCATTATTCCAAGTGGTGCCTGCTCACCTAAATCAATAATATCAGTAAATGCATACTCAACAGTAGGCCTATAATAAAACATTAACATAATACCTGTAATGGTTAATACTACAAATATGAAAAAAGATAAACCTCCCATGCACCAAGTATATCCTATTTTAACTGCATGCCTTGGCAATCTTGCAGGATGTAAATGTAAAAAAACATTACCTAATACCGCATACATCCTCTGTCTTCTAGTTCTAGGGACCCCAGAACGAATAATCGATTTATAAAGCTGCGAATTTAAAAATTTTTGAAATAATGACTCTTTGTTATCTGACATATTAATTAAAAATGAACTTAAACCTTTAAAATTGATTGAGGTCTATTCCACTCTCCTTTTTCATAATTAAATTTTTTATTCTTATCAACTATAATTTGGCCATCTCCAGCTAAAAATATTCTAAATCTTTCTAAGGGTCTTGGTGCGGGTCCTTCAAAGTTAATACCGCTACTTCTAAAACCGCTACCATGACAAGGGCATTTAAATTTTTTTTCTGCTTCTAGCCAGTTTGGAGTACAACCTAAATGAGTGCAAACTGTAGATAATGCATAAATACCATTTTTATCTCTTACAACCCATACATTGTATTGCTTTTTGAATCGAAGATCTACTTTGCCGACCTCAAAGTCACTGGCGTAACCTATTTTAAACTCTTGAGGAGGCTCAAAACTAACATTTGGAAAAAACATCCTGCCTAGTGCAGTAAAAAAGCCTCCTAATCCTGCAAGAAAAGCTACCCATCCTAAAGATAAAACAGATATAAATTTCCCTCTAGAAATATTATTGCTAGAATTCTCACCAACAGATGCTTTTGGAATAAATTTTTCTTTTGCCATTTTCTCTCTATAAAATACTAACTTATATTAAACACTGAATTTAAACTTTTTTTGTAACTCAAGGCAATAAGAATTGTTGTATAAAATTATTACCTTAATCTGTTATGTAGTTTTTTTGCAAGGTTTTGTAATTCAAGATTAGAGCTGTCCTCAGACAATCTGTATATATTTGGTTGAAATGGTTTTAATAATTCAATATTATCAATTGAATATAGAATATTTAAAATTTTCAATAAAATAAAATCAATTTTATTTTTATCTAATTGTTGATATGGTATATAATA
>CEWO01012062.1_pt1 | contig 12541 bp, 16 predicted proteins | sample 361561 | NCBI WGS metagenome assembly CEWO01 (sample SAMEA2623627, study PRJEB7988) | marine metagenome | isolation source: saline water (ENVO:00002010), including
AGGAATTTTGAAATATATTTCTTTTCTTGTATCATTATCAAAAATTTCAATCCAGTCATAATTCAATTCTTCCCCTTTAGGAATTGATGAATATGAGTAACCCAATGCTAAATCTCTATCAGTTGGAGCCTTTGAAATTCTATCTACAACTTCTAAGCCTTCAACTACTTCTCCAAAGACTGTATACTGACCATCTAGCCAAGGACTATCTTTAACACAAATAAAAAACTGAGAACCAGCAGAATTAACATCCTTTGGAGATCTTGCCATAGACACAACACCTCTCTTATGCTCAATATCATTAAACTCAGCATCAATACTCCAGCCAGGAGAACCTGTACCATCATTATCTCGGTCCCTATCTCTCGTCAAAATATCTCCTCCCTGTATCATAAAATCAGAAAAGACTTGATGAAAACTAGTTTTGTCATAAAAGCCACTATTGCATAATTTCTTGAAATTGATACAGTGATTAGGTGCGACATCATTGAAAAGTCTTATTTTAATTAACCCTTTAGTAGTTTCCATCAAAACAATTTCACCATCTATCAATTCTCCAACATTGAAATTTTTGGCACTATCTTTTATCTCTTGTATTCTAGCATCTGATATAATCTTATCTGATAAACGATTTTTACTTGGATCAACAATAAAATTCATATTCACCCCTTTATTAAGGTCAACCTTAATTTTCGAGGTGTCAATTTTGATATTTCTTTTTTTTATTAAGTTTTTAAGAATATCTAAATCAGGAGATTCTTTTTCTGCTAATGTAATGCTTAAAAATAAAATTAGAAAAAAAATCACTTTCCAGATCTTCCGTTAATAGTGATAGGAGTTTTACTTAGCCAATCAGGCATACACTCTTCTTCCCAAGACTCAACAGGGTGATTCAATAAAGGCATGTAGTCACAATCAAAATCAATTGGATTTACACTCCTATGAACAATACTAGTAACCCCTACAACATTTGCATTATTTTCTTTCACAACATTAATTAATTCAAAAATAGAACCTCCAGTTGACACAATATCCTCCACAATCAAAACCCTACTATTATCTTTTATTTCAAAGCCTCGTCTTAGTTCCATTCTTTCTTTAACTCTTTCCGTGAAGATACTTTTTTTATTTAGATATTTGGCAACTCCAGAAGATAATAAGATTCCGCCAATAGCAGCTCCTAGCACAACATCAACTTTACTATTATTAAACTGAGATGCCATCATTTGGCATATTGTATCTAAATGCTTTGGAGACTCCATAAGCCTAAACTTCTCAATATAGACATTACTATGTTTGCCCGATGTAAGAAGAAAGTGTCCCTCTAAAAAAGCCCCGCTATCCTTCAGCAATTCAAGAATCTCATTTTCCATTATTCAATATCTCTTTAATTTTTTGATGATAATAATTTGCTCTAAACTTGACGCTATCTTTTGAAGAATCTTTATAATAAAGAATATCTCTAGAAACATTAATAATGCCAAAAGATTCTTGTCTATTTCCAAGACTGACTGACATTTCCAAATTTCCTCCCTGCTTTCCAATACCTGGTATCAGCCAGGTCATTTGAGGCCCCAAATCTCTTAGCAAGCGCATATCTTCCTCTTGAGTAGCACCAACTACAATACCTACATTTTGATTACTTAAATCTTTTAATTTATTTAGAACATTAATAAATAACGGTTCGTTTTTATATATATTCTTCTGAAAATCATTTGAACCTGGGTTAGATGTTAAACACAAAACAAAAGCGCCAAAACTGTCATCCTCTAAAAAAGGAGTAACTGAGTCCATACCCATATATGGGGAAACAGTAGCAGAATCAAATCCTATTTGATTAAATATTGATTTGGCATACATTCTTGAAGAATTGCCTATATCTCCTCTCTTTCCATCCGCTATTGTTATAGATCTTCCATCTATATACTCAACAGTCTTTTCCATAAGTTCATAACCCTTTGATCCAAACTGTTCAAAGAAACCCATATTAAGTTTATAAGCAGCGCACAATTCTGAAGTTGAATCAATAATAATTTTTAAAAAATCCAAAGTACCTTTAATTGTTTTATTGAAATTATCTGGAAGAAGATTATAGTCGACGTCTAAACCAATACATAGTCGACTTTCTTTAGAATCACACTGATATTTAAGTTTTTCATAGAATGTTTTTTGCATAATCAAATTTAACAAATAAATATACTCAATTTAACATAAAAACATAACTATCAGAGGAAAATTTAGATTTAAATATTTTTACTATAATTAATTTGAGTTAAAAAATACTTGAAATAAATTATAGCATGAAATTAGAAGAAATTCAAGCAGACTCTACATCAAATATAATAGCATCCTCTCAACATAATTTTCAAATTGAGCTAATTAAGAAAGTTGGGAATAGAGATATTGATAAAATAATCGAAATATCCGAAGAGCTTGTAGACATATTTGGAAGACACAGCTTACTTAACGACAATAAGATACATAAATACTTTAACTCTAACACCTTGCCATTTGTAGCAAGAAAAAAAGGGTCTATAATAGGATATATTATCGGTGTCCCCTTAGAATACTTTAAGGATGAAGCTTGGGCCCATTTTGATACTAACTTATTTAGCAATAATACTTTATATACTTATGCCTTTATATTAGAAAAGAAATTCCAATTAAAAACAGGGCATGCAAAAACCTTAAAAAGGATATATCTGAATTGGGCTAAGAAGAAAGGGTATAAATACATATCTGGACATGTTAGAAAAGATATTGCAATTAAATTTCAAAACACTAAAGTAATTAAAACATTTCCTATTTGGTACGATGCGAAAGACCCATTCTCATATTATAGAAGATTAATTTAATTAATATTACATTTTGTAAAAATTTTAGCTATTATAGATAATAATTAACTATATTCATTTATGAAGTACTTACTACTTTTAACATTAAACGTCTTTATATGTGAAACCTTGCAAGAAGCCTATGATAGTGCAAACTCCTATGAAGACTATGAAAAATATATCGTATTAGAGCCTGGACAAATTTACACAGGTGGACTAGGTATATACGAAGGAGATATATACATAAACTGTCAAGGTTCAATTATTGATCTAAATAATCAAAACGGAATATGGATATATTCTGATGAAGAATATCTAGCATCATTAGAAATAGAATACTGCAATATTATTAATGGAGCATATTATGGACTGAGTTTCTCAGGGTCATCCGTAGGAAAGATCGCAAATTGCAATTTCTACAACAATGATTTTGGCGTTAAAGCATTTGACACTAGTAACCTTCAAATAGAAAATTCTAACTTTGTTGACAATCAAACATATGGACTAGGAATAATAACAGAAGACCCTATTGTTAATATCAGTTACTCAAACTCATGGAACAATAATAGTGGAGATTATTGGGAAAACTGTCCTGGCTGAGGCAATATATGGTCACCGTGGGTGCCTGAACCAGGAATAAATTTAATATATCAAAATCCAAACTTTGTTGATGCTGAAAGCTTGAACTTTAATTATTCAGAAAACTCTCCTTGCATTGACTCAGGAAATCCAAATTTATATGATCCTGATGGATCAATAAGAGATATTGGCGCAAATATTTACAGTTCTTCAATATTAGGCGACTGCAATCAGGATTCAGAGCTATCTATACTTGATGTCGTATATTTAATTAATAATTGCGTCTTATATGAAGACATGTCATTTTCCGAATGCAGTTGCTCTGATATGAATCAAGATGGAGAAGTGAATGTTCTTGATGTTGTTAATCTTGTAAATATTATTTTAAGATAATTAATTATTCAGCTTCTTATTAATATCCTTTAATTCACTAAGTATATCTTTTAAAACTATATCATTTTGAGCAGACAGCCCTTTATTTGATTCACTTAGATTAGGGTCTTGAAGGCTTACCAATCTATCTCGTAGTTTCTTATGTACTTCATCGTAATCTAATATCCCATTTAGAACCCCCTCGAAGCCACTTTCTCCGGAAGCTCCTGCTGTCTGAACTTTTATTGAGCCCATTCCTAAAAATCTATCAAACAAATCACGATACAATACAAAATCTGTTACTTTTACATTAGGAATATTTTGTTCAATCTTTGTAAAGATGCCTTTATATATTGTTATACTAGAGTCTTTAATAATATAGCTTAAATTTTTTATCCACAATTTATAAAAAAACAAACTAATAATAATTAATATTAGCCAAGATGTGATTCCTAATATTAATACTAAATATCCGCTACCTTCTTCACCTAATACAAATAAGCAAAATGGTATAAACGAGATATATATAATAAAAGTTACTAGTATCGCAATATAGATTTGTTTTTTAAAATATAATTTATCTGGACGTAATGATGAATCCATGCAATTTCCTCCTCAATTAATATCGTTAATTATAAGACACCCTAAATTATAGTATGTCTTAGGATATGTTTTTAGATTATGTTTACAAGCTACTTCTTCAACAATCTTCTTCATTTCTACTGAATTACCTGTAATAATTTTAATCGGAAGATTATCTATATTATTTTCTATAAAAACTGAAACTAGATACCTAGATTTTTCATACGACTCACCATGTAAGTCAAGTTTCTTCATAATAAGACACTTTTTCCATTTTTAATAATACTCAAAAGGGAACTTTCATTATTATTAAAAGCGTAAGGAATACTCTCCAAACTATCTAAACTCCATATTAATAAATCTGCATTATACCCTTCTTCAATCAAGCCTATCTCATTTTCTTTTTTAAGTACTTTAGCTGCATTATAGGTACACGCTTTAAAACTCAGATCAATAGAGAGATTACAGTAGAGGTTAGATAAGAACATAATTAAAGGCATTGACTGTATAAAACAGCTGCCAGGGTTGTAATCAGAAGCAATAGCAATCTCACCTCCGAAATCTGAAATTTTATTTGTATCAACATATTCTTTTTTTCCTAAAAAAAATGTAGTGCCTGGGAGTATAACTGAGATAACATTTGAATCAGCCATTTTTTTCAAATTCTCATCTGATGCAAACATAAGATGATCTGCGCATACAGCTTTTATATCTGCCGCTAGACTAGCAGCGCCAGAATCTACAAACTCATCTGCATGCAATCTGGGAATCAGGCCATAATCTAGTCCTGCTCTTAATATTTTTTCTGACTGATTTATACTAAAATATCCTTCTTCACAAAAAACATCACAAAATAAAGCTAATTTTCTGCTTGCAACCTCGGGAATCATATCATTACATATTAAATCAACGTAAGCATCTTTATTACTAGAATATTCTGGAGGAAAATCATGCGCACCCATAAATGTTGGCACAATATCTAAGTCAGACTGATTATTAAGCTCTTTAATAACTTCAAGAGATTTAATCTCGTCTTCTAAGGTTAAGCCATAGCCAGATTTAGCTTCAATAGTTGTTGTTCCTTTCTTTAAGAATAACTCTATCCTCGGTAAGGACTCATTAAGAAGCTGTTCAAACGAAGCGCTTCTAACTGAGTCAATACTAGATTTGATTCCACCTCCTTGATCAGATATTTGTTCATAGGTCTTGCCTTCAGTTCTAAGTCTAAAGTCTAAATCTCGATTATCATAAAAAATAGGGTGAGTATGACAATCAATAAACCCTGGAGTAACCAAACCTCCTTTAGCATCTATAACTTTATCATAATCAATCCTGCTAGGACCTTGCAAAATTTTGAAAATTGAAGTGTCTTTAATTAATATTTCTAGTCTTTGCTTTTCATAAATTTTTATTTTTTCACTAGCAATATCCCATGTTGCTATTTTACCAATATTTTCTATCTTGGTAATCATTTTAAGCCAGGAATTTTCAATCCTTTAGCAACAGCTACGCTAGCGGCATCTTCATATCCAGCATCAACATGCCTTGCAACTCCAATACCAGGGTCATTTGTTAAAACACGGTTTAATCTAACTCTAGCATCATCTGTTCCATCTGCGAGGATAACTAATCCTGAATGAATAGATAGTCCCATTCCAACACCACCCCCATGATGAACTGATGTCCAACTAGATCCTCCTGCAACACTTAATAAAGCATTAAGAATAGGCCAATCAGCTACAGCATCTGATCCATCTTTCATTTTTTCAGTTTCTCTATTAGGAGAAGCTACAGAACCACAATCCAAATGATCACGACCTATCACTATTGGAGCTTTTAACTCTCCTGAAGCAACCATATCATTAATAGCTTCAGCAAAAACATTTCTTTCTTTGTATCCAAGCCAACATATCCTTGATGGAAGTCCTTGAAATTGAACCTTTTTTTGTGCCATTTTTATCCATCTTGAAAGAGGGATATCGTCTGGAAACAATTCCAACACTTTTCGATCAGTCTTAAAAATATCTTCAGGATCTCCCGATAAAGCAACCCATCTAAAAGGCCCTTTACCTTTGCAAAATAATGGCCTTATATATTCTGGAACAAACCCTGGGATATTAAAAGCATCCTCAATCCCTCCTTTCTCGTAGGCTTGGCCTCTAATATTGTTGCCGTAATCAAAAACTATCGAACCTTTCTTTTGCAAATCTAGCATAGCCTTGCAATGAACAGACATTGACTGATAGCTTTTTTTAATATATTGGTCTGAATTACTTTTTCTAAGAGACAAGGCTTCAGAATAACTCATTCCATTAGGTACATATCCTATGAGCTCATCGTGAGCTGAAGTTTGGTCTGTAACAATATCAGGTATTATATTTTTTTCTAAAAACTTAGGATATATATCTGCTGCATTACCAACAAGACCAATAGAGATTGCTTTTTTACTTTCTTTTGCATCTAAAGCACATTCTACGGCTGCATCAAAATTGTCAAAATAAACATCTAAATATTTTGTATCTATTCTCTTTTTAATACGATCTACATCAATTTCAACCGTAATATTAACACCTTCATTCATAGTGACTGCCAATGGCTGAGCACCTCCCATTCCTCCTAGTCCAGCAGTTAAGGTGAGAGTGCCTTTTAACGAACCATTAAAATGCCTTCTAGCTATCTCAGCCAAAGTTTCATAAGTCCCCTGCAGAATACCTTGAGACCCAATATATATCCAACTACCTGCTGTCATTTGCCCATACATCATTAAGCCTTGCTTATCCAACTCTCTAAAACATTCCCAATTAGCCCAATTTGGTACTAGCATTGAATTTGAAATCAAGACTCTTGGAGAATATGAATGAGTTTTAAATATGGCAACTGGTTTTCCAGATTGAACTAGCAGGGTTTCATCATTCTCAAGATTTTTTAAAGACTCCAATATATCTTTATAGCAATCCCAATTCCTAGCAGCCTTTCCAAGGCCACCATAAACAATTAACTCAGATGGATTTTCAGCAACATCTTTATCTAAATTATTTTGAATCATTCGGAAGGCTGCTTCTTGGTGCCATCCCTTACAATTCAAAGAAGTACCTATAGGTGATTTTATATTTTTATCCATGAATCTAATCTATTATTTGAAAAACATCTAAAATATCATTAAACCAATATGTATTAGCTTTTTTACTATCATATGGGAATAAACTAATACCTTTAAAGTTATAAATATATGAAAGATAAATCTTATCTGAAACCTCTAAAGCGTCTTGATTATATATTGCTATCCCCATTATTATTTTATTAAAATCATATCTGCTGAATTCAGATCTTATAGATTCAATATTTTTACTAAAATTAACAAGACTTGGGTCATAATTCATTGTAACAACAAAGTCCATAATCCCTTCATCAATCCAGTACCTCCAATCCTGAGACCATTTTTTCTTTGAAATTAAAGGATTAGTTTTAACAGCTGCACTTATTTTTATATCCTTATTTAGGCTATCAATTCTATTTCTAACCTTATACACTAAACTATTTATATTACTTGTCTTATAATCTGACCAGATACTATTCATTGAATCTATTTCAGCTATACTCCAACCATACTTAGGAGAAATAATACTCCTTTCAATATCAAAAGGATCAAAGCCATATTTTTTTTCAAAAATATTTCTACCTACTTTATTATAACCATATATATCATCTTGAAATCTAATATAATCAAAATGCAATCCATCAATATCATAATCATCAATCAATTCATAAAATACACTTCTTAAATAATTGTTAACCTCAGGATTATTAGGAGACAGGAAAATCCCCTCCCAATTCAAAGATTGAGGAGTATTAATATCAATGCTAGAATCAGACTTTCCATGAACATTCACTTCCATCCAATCAGGGTTAGTATAGTAAAGATGATTAGGGTAACTAGGCTTATTTGGACTAGACCACAATATATATGTGTTAACCCAAGCATGAACCTCCAAACCTAAAGAGTGACCTAAGTCAAGCGCATATTTAAGAGGATCAAAATTATTATCAATCAAATCATTTTTAGGAACTATACTTGACGAATAAAATGAATCCCCTCTTGATCTGACTTGTAAAAAAACTTTATTAAATTCATGCTCATAGGCAAATATAAGGGCATCATAAATCGATTCTTCTTTTATCATAGCATCTGCTTTAACCCATATACATTTATCAAAATTATTTGAAAAAGAAACTGAAAATAAAAAAGTGAGAAACAATATTTTAAATTTATCGAGTCTCACTTTTCTGAAAATAAAATTATTAATCACAATTTATTTTGACATTATTTTTTAATATCTTCTTTTTTATTACCTTCTTCTTTATCTGTCGCCTCATTATCATTAGTAGCAACTTCTAAATTAACAAATTCAATTATACACATTTTGGCATTATCATTTTTCCTATTATCCAGTTTAACAATTCTAGTATATCCACCATCACGAGTAGTATATTGAGGACCAATTTCATCCATTAAAACATTAGCTACCTGCTTGCTGTTTTTTCCAATAATCTTACTTAATATCAATCTTCTTCCATGAAGCTTATCATTATGCTTTGAATATGTAACAAGTCTCTCTACAAAAGGACTCAATGTTTTAGCTTTAGGCAACGTGGTACGTATTCTTTTATAAAAAACTAAAGATGATGCCATATTGCTTAGCATTGCAAGCCTATGACTTCTTGTTCTATTTAATTTTCTTCCTCTTTTTAAATGTCTCATATTTTTATTTTATTCTGCATTAAGATATTGAGAAACATCCATACCAAATTTTAGATTCAACTGATCTAACTTATGGACTAATTCTGTCAAAGATTTTCTTCCAAAATTCTTATATCTTAGCATCTCTCCTTCTTCTTTATCAACTAGCTCTCCAATAGTTTCAATCCCTGCCGCCTGCAAACAGTTATGACTTCTCACAGATAGCTCCATTTCATCAATACTTTTAAGCAGTAAACCTTTTATTTCTAATGCTTCTGTAATCTCTTCTTCATTAACAGCTTTAATGCTTTCTGATTCATTAAACATAAAAAAGGCTAAGTGCTGCCTTGCAATACTCGCAGAATGATTTATAGCATCTTTAGGCGTCGTAGAACCATCTGATGTAACTTCCATAACTAATCTTTCTTCTTCCTCTGTAGATGTTGCAATCGGCTCAACTTTCCAAGATACATTAGTTATTGGGCTAAAAACAGAGTCAATAGGAATTACCCCTATAACATCATCATTTCTCTTATTCTTTTCTGATGGGACATAACCCTTACCTCTAGAAATCCTTAAGTCAATTTTAAGTTTTACTTTATCAGTAACATTCGCAATGACCAAGTCTTTATTAATAACATTAAACTGAGTAATATGATTATCAATATCTTTTGCAGTGAATTCACAAGGACCCTGAATATCAAAAGAGATTAGTTCTGGCCCAAAATCGTTTAATGAAAATCTGACTTTTTTCAAATTTTGTATAACTTGAGAAACATCTTCAAGAACCCCTTTTATATTTGAAAACTCATGCTCAACGCCATCTATCTTAATTGAAGTAATAGCAGCCCCAGGGATTGATGTTAATAAAATTCTTCTTAAAGAATTCCCAATCGTTGTAGCATAACCTCTATCAAATGGTTCTGCAACTAACTTTGCATAATTACCATCATCTTTTACAATATTTACAGAAATATCATTAAAATGTTTATCTTTTGTCATTTTTACTCCTAATAATAAATTATTTTATTTAGAATACAACTCTACTACCAACTGCTCATTAAAAGGTTCTTCAATCTGATCCCTTTCAGGAGAACTTAAAAAAGTTCCAGTTAGCTTAGGTTTATTCAAAGATAGCCAATCTGTAGGATTGTCTCCTTTAACTCTCTTCATCGAATCTTGGAAAAGATCCATTTTTCTACTTCTTTCTCTAACACATATTTCATCACCTGGCTTTAGTTGGTAAGATGGAATATTAACAACTTTATTATTTACTAAAAAATGCTTGTGAACAACTAACTGTCTAGCAGATCTTCTAGTAGAAGCAAACCCCATCCTATAAATAGTATTATCTAATCTAGACTCTAACATTATAACAAGGTTGTCTCCAGTAGGCCCAGTTTTAGTCTGAGCTTTTTTATAATAATTCCTAAATTGCTTTTCTAAAACTTCATACAAATATTTCATTCTTTGCTTCTCTCTAAGCTGAACTCCATAGTTAGATAGTTTTCTCCTTCTGCCTAAACCATGCTGGCCAGGAGGATAATTCTTCCTAGGATTTCCAAATTTTGAGGATTCAAAAGCTGCAAATTCTAACCTTCTACATATTTTTGATCTTGGTCCAGTATATCTTGCCATCTATTTAGTAATCTCCTAATTTATACTCTTCTTTTCTTTGGGGGCCTGCATCCATTATGAGGAACAGGAGTAATATCCATAATTTTTGTAACTCTCAGTCCCGCTGCTTGCAAACCTCTTATAGCAGCCTCTCTTCCTCCACCAGGACCCTTTACCTTAACCACGATAGAAATTAACCCCATAGACATTGCCTCTTGAGCAACTTTATCTGCAGCCTGAGTAGCTGCATAAGGGGTGTTTTTTCGAGAACCTTTAAAGCCTAAAGCTCCTGCGCTAGCCCATGCAATAGCGTTTCCTTTTTTATCTGCCAATGTTATAATAGTATTATTAAAAGTGGCTTTTATATATGCTATCCCTTCCGGATTTACTCTTACTTTCTTTTTATTTGCTCTAGCCAAATCTATCTCCTAATCTTTATATTGCTTTCTTTTTACCCGCAATAGTTTTCTTTTTACCTTTTCTAGTACGGGAATTATTTTTTGTATTTTGACCTCTCGTAGGAAGCCCTTTTTTATGACGAAGACCTCTATATGTTCCAATATCAACAAGTCTTTTAATGTTTCTGCCAACCTGAGCTCTAAGCTCACCTTCCACATTATAATTTTTAGCAATTTCATCCCTTATCGCAATAACCTGATCTTCACCTAACTCATTAACTCTAACATTAGGATTAATTTTTGTTGCCTCTAATATGTTTTTTGATTTTGTTTTGCCTATACCATAGATATATTGCAATGCAAATTCTATTTTCTTGTTTCTCGGTAAATCAACCCCTGATATCCTTGCCAAAACGAGACCTCCTTTTAACCTTGTCTTTGTTTGTGTCTAGGGTTTTCACAAATAACACGTAAAACACCACTTCTCTTAATTATCTGACATTTATTACAAATCTTTTTTACTGATGCACGAACTTTCATAATTAATACCTAAAAATAATCCTTCCCTTACTTAAGTCATAAGGAGATAGTTCTAATTTAACCTTATCATCTGGTAACAACTTTATATAATGCATTCTCATTTTTCCAGATACATGAGCCAATACCGTATGACCATTATCTAATTTTACTCGAAACATTGCATTAGGCAATGCCTCTAAAATACTACCATCAATCTCTATATTAGGTTCTTTTGCCATATTCTATATCGTTAAAATTTTAGGGCCTTCATCCGTAACTACAATTGTATGTTCAAAATGCGCTGAAGGCAATCCATCTTTAGTGCAAATAGTCCAACCATCTTTCTTTGTATAAACATCTTTCGAACCCATGTTAATCATAGGCTCAATAGCAAAACACATACCTACATCAATCAGCGGACCATTTCCTGATTTTCCATAATTAGGGATTTGAGGCTCTTCATGTAATTTCGAACCTATTCCATGACCGACCAATTCCCTAACCACACCATAACCATTAGACTCAGCCCATTCCTGAACAGCACTTCCAATATCACCAATCCGATTGCCAGGAGTAGCTTTTTCAATACCTTTATACAAGCATTCCTTAGTTACTTTTAATAATTTTTTTTTATCATCGCTAATCTCACCAACAGCAAATGATTTTGCATGATCTCCATAATAACCTTTATAGATAGAACCTACATCTATACCAACAATCTGACCTTCACATAAATTTTCATCACTCGGCAGCCCATGAACAACCTCGTCTTCAATTGATATACATATCGTAGAGGGATAACCATACAAACCTTTAAAACCTAGCTCAGCACCCTGACTTAAAATATAATCTTCGGCAATTTTATCTAATTCATTTGTTGAAATCCCAGGACATATCTTTTC
>CEWO01076428.1_pt1 | contig 12520 bp, 9 predicted proteins | sample 361561 | NCBI WGS metagenome assembly CEWO01 (sample SAMEA2623627, study PRJEB7988) | marine metagenome | isolation source: saline water (ENVO:00002010), including
GATTATATTCCAGCAACAAACGAAGCAAATGCTTATAATGATAATTTAAGTTCAGACAAATCCTCCATTTTAGTAAATCAATTTATTGAAATTGCTACTCAACCTGTGAGCACAACAATTGCTAGAGGTAGTTTTGGAACTTATACAGTAGATGCTAATCCTAAGGATCAATTAACATACCAATGGTACGTCAATGGTGAAGCAGTAACTGATGGTCTTAAATCTTCTGGATATACATTTAGTGGGTCTAAAACTAGCGATCTTACAATTGATGTTGGATCTCAAGTTGTATTTCCTAGTGGTGCAATTTGTATTAGTGTAATTGATGAGTGTTCTAGAACACCAGAAACTATTCAGAATAGTTGGAATACCTTTAAAGAGAATCATCCAACTAGATCTTTCTGGTTACTACAACCAACTGGATATGAACCAGATAGATTGAAGATTCCAAATAATTACTATAGCGATCCTCTTGCAAATTCTCCAATCACAGTAAACAGAGATGACGGCGTTGCCACTAATACTAGTGATTGGTTTGAACTTTGTCAACTTAATACAGTTGCTTCTGGAACCAATATTTCTATATCTATTGATAACTCTGGCAGTACGACAACTGCTGAAGTCCAAGCATCTTTTGATTTGTTTAAAACAAAGTGTAGTGATGCAGGATTGATTGTCAAACTCGTTGATATGGGGTCAGAGGAAAACTGGGTAGCACCTCATGATGTAGCACTTAATGAAAACCTTATTCCAGCACAACAAAATGTTTATGTTGAATTGTCACACCCTGCTTGTTACAATGCTCCATTAAATAGTGATACAGTTAAGCTTAATCTTACAGAACCAAGAACAATAGTAAATTTTGAAGGATATAAAACAAACCAATCTGCTTTTTATAAATCAATAGGCAAAATTCTTAATTCAGAAATATCGACAGACTCAATTTCAATTACTAAAGATTCTTTTGGATCTGACTACGACTTAATTCAATTCTACTCTCCAGAAAAAGATATTCCTGTTCTAGTTAGAATGTATGGAGGTAATGGTGGCAATAATGCTTCAAATGTAGGAGGAAAAGGTGGATATTCTGCATTGAGATTTATCATGAGAAAAAATGAAGAATATACCATTCTTGGTATATCAAATAGTTCTGCATTATATCTTTATGAAAAAGCACAATTGATAGCAGTTGTGGGTCAGGGTGGTCAGGCTGGTATTAATGGTAATGGTGGTAATGGTGGTGGGACTATATCTCCAGGAAATTCTGGCATACATGCCACACTTGGAGATATTGCTGGTGGTGGTAATGCAGCAGGTCAACCAGGATTTACTGATTTATCTCTTAATGGTATTTTTGGATCCCTTTATCAAGAGAGCAATGTAAATACCCAAAATGGAGACACTGTTGCATCTGGCACACAAGGAGGCAAAACTATCACCTGTACAAAAGGTAGTCATTTTATAAATCAAGGATTTGCACCTTGTGCTGATATCAATAGTTCTGCTTCTCCATCTAGACTCACACATGCTGACGGAACTCTTATGACACAAGGTTCAAATCTCATCAGAGGTTATAAGGCAGGATACAATATTGTTGAAACTGAAGGTCTATCACCTAATGGTGGTATTGGAGGAAGAGGCGCTGAAGGAGGTAGTGGTGGAACTCAAGGGTCTGGTGGTGGAGGAGGTTCTGGTTGGTTTAGAAAAGGAACTGTATCTGTATCAGAAAGTCAAGTTGGCGGCAATGATGGCGAAGATTCTAAGATTACTATATTTTCTGTTGCTGGAAATAACATACCATTCCATGCAAATGCCCTAGTTGATGATACATTTAGTGGAGCTACAGGAACTGGTACTAGAATAGGTTTGACAAATGGAGATGCGCAGGGGCATTCAAATGGATTTAGGTATAGTGCAATAGGTGGCGACTATTATATGGAAGTCAGACTTACTACAACTACCTGGAATTGTAGTCATGGATTCATAGGACCTGTTGCCGGTGCTGCTTGGAGAGATCTTGGTTGGACTAGCAAATCTGGTGCAAGAATGATGTATTATCTCTGTAATAATTTCTCATATGGAGAACAGTCAGGATCATCAATTATATATTATTCAGAAGGCCATCAGCGCTCTGGTGCATTTGATGAGGGGAACATTATGGGATTTGCTATGAATTCATCTGCTGGTGCTGTTAATGTTTATCATCAAGGAGAACTTCTTGCTACTATAAGTAATCCAAAAGCTGTAAATGCAGGATTGAATGTAGCAGTTTCTGATTGGTATTATGGTCAAAAACTTGGGTGTGAGTCTTTATCACAACCATCACCATATAGCATATTCTATCAATTGCCTTCTGAAGGACTCTGATTGGTTAACTGCGGTTTTAAGTTGTCTAAATAATAAAAACTGAGGGGATAGTGAACCTCTGAGAACTTATGGCTGTAAACAAGAATTTTGTAGTCAAGAACGGAATAGAGATTGCTGTAAATTTAATTTATGGTGATACTGACCTACAGAAAGTTGGCATTGGTTCCACTACTCCACGCAGTTTGCTAGATGTCCATGGGGACTTTATAGCAGAAAAAGGTGCTTACATCACAGGCATTGCTACTGCTGTTGATGAACTAAATGTTGGACTAGGCGGCACTGCACTTACTGTTCTTAACTCTAATGGATTTAGTGGTTTTAATATCACAGATCCAGTATACAATGTAGATGTTAGGAGAAGAGCAGGAGCTGGAGATACAGCAGCATACTTCCATGGTCAAGTCAATGTAAATGGGACCCTGGTTCCAAATAACCTTAGAGTTGCTGGATTATCCACTCTCTCTAATGTGAATATTGATGATGGCGAAGTTGAAATTGCTAAATTAGAAGTAACTGGTATTTCCACATTTGCTGATATTGAATATGATGAAGCAACAGGAAGGAATATCAACATCACTGGTGTTGGCACAATTTCCAACTTCAATGCAACAAATGCCTATGTGTCTGGCATTACAACACTTGGAACAGTTGAAGTTTCAAATGGTCAGATTCAAGCAACTACTGGAATTGTAACTTATATTGGTGATGGATCACAACTTGTAGATCTACCAGTAGCAACAATTGGTCTAGGATCTGAGGGCCAGTTCATTGGTGCTGGTGTTACTCAAATTAACTTTAACTCAACTAGTGGATCTGCAATTGCTGTTAATGCTGCAACAGCAGGCATTGCAACAGTTACTCTTACCCCAGGAGTATCAATTGGTCTTGCAATTGCTCTTGGATCTTGATACATATCTCTAACACATAAGGAAAAATGGCAGAAGTCTTTACAAACGCACTAAAAAAGTCAGCTGGTATTGTAACAACCAGTAGTGCTGCAACCATTGGCGCTAATGCAACTACTATTACTGGCATTTCTACTATTGGTGTCAATGTTGGCGATATAGTAGATAATCAACATTTTAGAGGTAGTTGTAAGGTTACTTCTATCAACAGTCCTACACAAGTGACAGTTGATAGCACATCTACTAACACAGCAAATGCTGCAGTACAGACTGTAAGATTCTTAGGACCTACTACTGCATATTCCTCACCATCAGGCACTAAGTCCATTTTAATTGGTGGAACTTTTTCTAATCTTACTAATAGTAGTGTTAATATTATTATAGAGGTAAGTTCAGGATCTACAGCAACAAGTATTGCTAATGGAATTCCTGTACCATATGGAAGTTCGTTTGTTATTAGTGATGCAGGAAAGACAATTCTTCTTCCTAATGATGTAATTAAAATTTATTGTGATACTGAAAATGCTATTGATGCAACACTAGGTATTCTTCAAGGAGTTAACTAATGGCAGATAGAAGCGGTTATATAGGAAGAGCACCAAGTGACTCATCAATCACTATAGCAAGACAGACTTTTAGACCTACTGGCATTCAGACGTCATTTGTCTTTACTTCAGCGTATACACCAAATCACTTGGATGTATATATTAATGGAAGTAGATTGATTGATATTAGTGATTATAGTGCAACTGATGGAAAAACTATCAGTTTAATTGTACCTGCTACTTCTGGCGATATTATTGAATGTGTAGCATATAAGGCATTTAACGTAGCATCTAATAACATATATAATGCTCCTTTTGATTTTACAGTAGGGCAAAATCTTACAGTAGGTGGTTATATATCTGCTGGTGGTTCTATTACAGGCGCTGAATTTTATGGAGATGGTTCTAATCTTGAAGGTGTAGCAAGTGCAGGACTAGGTACTGCTCTATCTGATATTGCACCACTTGATGTAATTTATTACACAAATAATATATTAAGTATTGGAGCAACCATAACAATTGATCCTCCTGCAACTACAAATGTAGCATATACACAATATGCAGACATTGCTATTGAACAAGATTGTGATCTGATTATTGAAGATGGTGATGACTTCATTCCTGATATTTTAGGATTATCAACAGCAGGTGCAACACCACTTTCAGGAGCTGGTGGTAGAGTAAGAGCAGATAATTTTACTAATAAGGCAGGAAATGGGGCACCTAATTTTCCTTCTGGACTAACAGGCACCACAGGAACATTTAGTGGTGCTATATCTGGTACTACAGGAACATTTAGTGGCAATGTTTCTGTTGGTGGTACATTAACTTATGAAGATGTAACCAATGTAGATTCTATTGGTATTATTACAGCAAGAAATGGTATTGACGTAACTTCTGGTGGAATTAATGTTGTTGGTGTAGTCACTGCGACCACAATACAAGCAACCACATATATTGGTATTCCTGAAGGGACTAATATCCTGAAGGCAATGCTCTTCTCCTAAATAACTAAAAAGAAATAAAATGGCTCTTGCACAGGTAGGATTAGGAAGTATTACACAGGTTGGTGCTGCATCTACTCAGGTAGTTTATACTGTAGGTTCAGCAAAAACTGCATATATTAGAGGAATTCAACTTCACAGTTTAGATTCTACTTTCATTACTAATGTAGCAGTTCATATCGTTCCTACAACAGGTGGTGGTAGTATTGGAGCAGCATCATCAATTACAAGAATCATAAAAGTTGGATTAAGCACAGAAGATACCTTTTTCTATGAAAATGCATATCCAATTACAATGAATAATGATGGAGATACTATTCAAGTTAATAATCAGGGAACAGGATCTGTTAATGTTTTAATTCTTGGTGATAGGGAGGGTTGATAAATGGCAGGAAAAAGCGCAAAATTTAGACCAAGAGGAGACAATATCTTTGGTCATAATACTTCTGGTAAGAGTAAATCTTTTCATAGTTATGAAGTTTCTAAACCACTTTCAAGTGAAAATGTACTTAGTGGTGGTCAAGTAGAAACAACTAAAATAGATGGAAATTCTAAACTTGGAATAACTGCATTTAATAGTCCAGGAACTCTTACAATTGAAACTGTAGTTGAAGATTTCACTTTAGAGATTGCCGTTATTGGTGGTGGAGGTGGTGGTGGATCGCAGTATGGTTGGGCTAGCGCTGGTGGAGGTGGAGCTGGTAGTGTTGTCACTAGTTCAATACCAATTACTGGATCTGATGAAGGACAAACTTTTACAATTAGTGTTGGTGCAGGTGGTGTTGGAGGTGATACATCTGTTGGTAGTCCTTCAGTGGCAACACCAAGAGGTTCTGATGGATCTAATACTACTTTGACCAAACCAGGTAGTTATGGTGGACCAATGACAGGATATGGTGGTGGTGGAGGAGGGTCTACAGCAAGACCTCAAATCTACACCTTCCCAATTGGATTCACTCCTGGCAATCCATCAGCCAATGCATCTGGTGGTGGTGGTGCGGCTTATTATCCTGCGTCCGTCGGTGGGAGTGGTGGCACAGCTCCTTCACCTGGTGGATATCCTGGAGGTGCTGCAGGATCTTCAGCACCTGGAAATGGTGGTGGTGGCGGAGGCGGCGGTGGTTTTGCTGGTGCTGGTGGTAATGGTCAAGAAGGAACATCACCCGGTGGACCTGGTGGTGTTCCTGGTATAGGTGGACCTGGTGTACATCTATTTGGTGGAATAGATATACCACAATCTGGTGGAACTATTGGAGCATTAAATCCAGCAGCACCTGGAAGATGGGTTGCTGCTGGCGGAGGTGGCACCAATGGTGTTGGAGGGGCTGGTGGTGGAGGCCCTGCTGGTGCAGGTGGTGGTGGCGCTGATAGCAATGGTTATGCCACTACTGGAAGTGGCGGTAGTGGTGGCGGCGTTGCAGGTACTGCTGATCCAGGTGGTAATGGAGGCAGCGGTATGGTTGTATTTAAATATCTTAAACGAACTATTTAATTAATAAAAATTATGGCCCATTTTGCAAGAGTTAATTCGGATAATCAGGTTATTTATATTACACCTGTCAATAATGCCAATCTCCTCAATGAAAATGCTGAGGAAATTGAAAGTCTTGGGATAGATTACTTACTTAAGACACTTCCATCAGATACTATTGAAACTTGGCAAGAAACTGATACTTGGGTAAAAACAAGTTATAATGGATCTTTTAGGGGCAAATATGCTGCTTTAGGAGATACTTGGAGAGAAGATTTGGATGCATTTATTGGACAGAAACCATATCCAAGTTGGATTTTAAATACTAAAAGTGGGAAATGGCAGTCTCCAATAAAAAATGCATTTAAAGAATCTGATAGTGAGTTATATTACTGGGATGAAGACGCATACCAAGCAGACAATACTATGGGTTGGGTACTTATAGATTCTTGATAGATTGACAAACATAAATAATTAAAAATATATTACCATGGCACTTGGTAGACAGATATCATTAACTAATAATGTAGCATCAAGGTTTTTGACGGTTATAGCAACTTCTAGTCAAACTGATTTCAACATTACTGGTGGATATAATATTAATCATATTGATGTTTTTAGAAATGGTGTAAAACTTTCTAGTGGAATTGATTTTAGAGCATCTGATGGAGCAACTGTCACTTTAATCACTGCTGCTGCTCTTAATGATGAAATACAGTTTGAATTATTTGATGATTTTAGAGTTGCAAATGCAATTCAACCAAATGTTTCTGATCAGACAATTAGTGGAAATCTAACTGTTACAGGAACACTTGCTGGAGCTAGTATTGGCATTCAGTCAGGTGGAACACAGGTTGCTATTGCAAAGACACTTAACTTTATTGGCGCTGGAAATACATTCCTCAATCAAGGTAATGGAACTGTTGACATCAGTATCTCTGGAGGAGGTGGTGATGGTGGCGCTGGAATAGGCACTGTTATTAAATATAGTAATAATAAATCAACACCATTCAGTTACATTGATAAATTTGCAAAAGTAGATTCAAATCTACTTATTGACTCTACAAATGCAGGTATTAATACATCTATTGTTGTTTCAGTTATACCTAACATTGAGGTTGTATCTGGAGTAGCACTGACTGTTGGAGCTGGGAAGACTATGGTCATTGATGTTCTTCAGATAGGTGATCTCTGATGTCAAAGATAGTTACTAATCAAATAAAACCAAGAGTTGGGAAAAATCTCACTATTGATGGTTCAGTGACGTCTTCTACAGGAACATTTTCAAGCAATGTTTCTATTGGTGGTACATTAACTTATGATGATATAACTAATGTTCAATCTGCTGGCATAGTCACTGCAAGGACTGGCATTGATGTCATCTCTAATGGTATTGATGCTGTTGGTGTTATAACTGCTACTAGTTTTTCTGGTGATGGATCACAACTTACTGGTGTACAATCTGGTGTTGCTAACTTTGTAGCAAGTGGTACTATTCCTAATGGTCAAACAGTAGTCATCAATACTGATGGAACTGTTGGTATTATTACTCAAACGACCTCTAATACTCCAAGTGCTGGTAGTGAAGTAGTATTTAATACTGGCACTACTACTGCTTATACTTCAGCAGTATATGACTCTAACAGTGGTAAGGTAGTTATTGCGTATAGGGATGGTGGTAACTCTCTCTATGGCACAGCAATAGTTGGTACTGTAACTGGAATGGGAATTACTTTTGGTAGTGAAGTAGTTTTTAATGCTGCACAAACTGACAATACCAATATTGTATATGACTCTACAAATCAAAAAGTAGTTATTGCTTATAGGGATGGTGGAACTGGATCTGCAAGAGCAATAGTTGGTACTGTTTCTGATACTTCTATCACATTTGGTTCTGTTACAGAGTTTAACAATGGAAGCACCAACAGCATCTCAGGAGCGTATGACTCCACTAATGGTAAAGTAGTTTTTGCCTATAGGGATATTGGCGATGACAATGGAATGGCAGTAGTTGGAACTGTATCTGGAACTAGTATTAGTTTTGGTACTGAAGTATCATTTAATGATGGAACTGTTCAATATGTCTCATCCACATTTGACTCTACTAATGGCAAAGTAGTTATTTCTTATCAGGATTTTGAGCACTCTCAACAGGGAAGAGCAGTAGTTGGTACTGTTTCTGGTACTTCTATCACATTTGGTTCTGATGCAACATTTGATGATGGAGCTGTTCAATTTGTCTCATCCACATTTGACTCTACTAATCAAAAGGTAGTTATTGTTTATGCAGATTTAGGTAACTCTAACTATGGGACAGCAATTGTTGGTACTGTAACTGGAACTGGTATTACTTTTGGCAGTGAATGCATATTTAGAACTGGAAGTACTCATGAAATCTCATCCACATTTGACTCCACCAATAGTAAAGTGGTTATTGCTTATAATGATTATGATAACTCTCAATATGGCACAGCAATAGTTGGTACTGTAACTGGAGTTGGTATTACTTTTAGTCCTGAAGTGGTATATAATACCGCACAAACTAACCACAACTCAACCACATATGACTCTACTAATGGCAAAGTAGTTGTTGCTTATTATGATGTTGGTAACTCTGATTATGGCACAGCATGCGTAATTGATTCTATACCTCAAACAACCAACCTAACAACATCAAACTTTATTGGAATAGCAGCAGAAGATATTGCTAATGGAGCAACTGGTAAAGTGAACATTTTAGGTGGAGTAAACACAAGTCAAACTGGTCTTACAACAGCACAAACACACTATGTTCAACCAAATGGAACTCTTGCTACTACTGCTGGTAATCCATCAGTAGTTGCTGGTACTTCAATTTCATCTACAAACTTAGTATTAAGGTAATTATATCTGATGTCAAAATTAAATGTTAATCAAATATCTTCTTTAAGTGGTGGAAACATTTCTCTTGATGGTCAAGTTACTGGAACCTCTGCCAGTTTTAGTGGAAATGTTTCTATAGGAGGATCACTTACTTTTGATAAAGTCACAAATGTAGATTCTGTTGGTTTAATTACTGCAAAAAATGGAATTCAAGTTTTAGCAAATGGCATAAATGCTGTTGGTGTTATAAGTGCAACATCATTTAGTGGTGATGGGTCACAACTTTCTAATATTTCTGGAGGAGGTGAGTTTGATTTTGTTGCTAGTGGTACTATTCCTAATGGTGCTGCAGTAGTTGTTAATACTGATGGAACTGTTGGTGTTATTACTCAAACAACTTCTACTGTTCCTACTTTGGGATCTGAAACTGTGTTTAACAGTGCAGAATCTAACTTCGTCGCATCCGCATATGACTCTACTAATGGTAAAGTAGTTATTGCCTATCAGGATTACCCCTCCGCCACCAAAGGATTTGCTATTGTTGGTACTGTTTCTGGTACTTCTATCACATTTGGTTCTGCAGTGGAGTTTAATGCTGGACCTACTACATATCTTTCATGCACATATGACTCCTCTAATAGTAAAGTAGTTATTTCTTATACTGATAATGGTGTTAGTGGTACATCAATTGTAGGCACTGTATCCGGTACTAGTATTAGTTTTGGTTCTCCAGTAGTTTTTAATGTTGGAAATACTTCTGATATCTCATCTACATATGACACTACTAATAGCAAAGTAGTTATTGCTTATAGTGATAATGCCAATTCTGACAAGGGTACTGCAGTAGTTGGAACTGTATCTGGTACTAGTATTAGTTTTGGTTCTGAAGTGTTTATTGATGGTGGTGCTGCGTCTAGTAAAACCTCATGTACATACGATTCTGCTAATGGTAAAATACTTGTTAGTTTTCGTGACGATGGTTTCAGTAGTGTCGGCAGAACAGTGGTTGGAACTGTATCTGGAACTAGTATTACTTTTGGTAGTGACATTTCATTTACTGCGAATGCTGCTACTAGCATCTCATCCACATATGACTCCACTAATGATAAATTAATTGTTGCTTATGAGGATGAAGGTAACTCTGATTATGGAACAGTAAATGTTGGAACTGTATCAGGTACTAGCATCACTTGGGGTCCTAATGTTGTTTTTAATGCTGGAGATACTTCTGATATCTCATGTACATATGACTCCACTAATGATAAAGTAGTAATTGCTTATAGAAATATTGCTAATTCTAGCTATGGAACACTACGAGTTGGTACTGTATCAGGTACCAGTATTGGTTTTGGTTCTACTACTGTGTTTAATACTGGAAATACTATATATACGGCAGCAATATACGACTCTACTAATGATAAAGTAGTTATTCCTTATAGGGATGCTAGTAACTCTAACTATGGTACATCAATTGTATTATCTACTCAATCTCAAACAACCAACCTCACTACTGGAAACTATATTGGTATAGCAAAGAATTCTATTGCAGATGGTGCAACAGGTAAGATAAATATTCCAACGGGAATTAATACATCTCAATCTGGTTTAACAACAGGTAGAACTTATTATGTTCAACCAAATGGAACACTCTCCACCAGTGCTGATACACCATTAGTAGTTGCTGGTACTTCTATTTCTGATACAGATCTACTAATAAAATAAGGCAATTCTATGTCAAGAATAATCACTAATAAAATATCTCCAAAGAGTGGAGATACTGTTGCCTTTACTGGTGGAATCACAGGTTCTTCAATTAATTTTACTGGTAATGTTTCTATTGGTGGTACATTATCTTATGAAGATGTTGCTGATATTGATTCTGTTGGAGTCATTACAGCAAGAAATGGAATTATAGTTGAATCAGATGGCATTGATGTTGTTGGAGTTGTAACAGCAACGTCATTTAAGGGAGATGGTTCTGCTCTTAGTGGCATTGAATTAGGAGGAATAGCAGACTTTGTAGCAAGTGGTACTATTTCCAATGGTCAAACAGTAATCATCAAAGATGATGGAACTGTTGGTATTGTTACTCAAACAACTTCTGGTCCAAGTGCTGGTACTGCAGTACAAATTGACTCAGATGCTTACAGCAGCCCATCAGAGATTGCGTGTATATATGACTCTACAAATCAAAAAGTAGTTATTGCTTATAAGGATAATGCCAACTCTAGCTATGGTACAGCAATTGTTGGAACTGTAAGTGGAACCAGTATTAGTTTTGGAACTCCTGTTGTATTTGAATCTGCTGGTAGCATTGAAATAGCAATAACATATGACTCCACTAATAGTAAAGTAGTTATTTTTTATACGGATGTTGGCAATAGTTACAGTGGAACAGCAATTGTTGGAACTGTAAGTGGAACTAATATTAGTTTTGGTTCTGCTGTTGTATTTGATTCCGGTTCAAGCAGTCAATATAACAATACAGTATATTACACTTCAGAACAAAAAATAGTTAATTTTTATAGGGATCAAAGTAATAGCAACTATTTTACATATGTTGTTGGAACTGTAAGTGGAACATCAATTAGTTTCAGTTCTCCTACTGTTCTTTTAAATGCAGATTTAAGTTCTAACTGGGATACCATATATGACCCTGACACTAATCAAATAGTCCTTGCATTTAGTGAATCATCAAATGGGAAAGCACGGATGCTAAGTTTATCAGGAAGCACTCTTTCACTGGGCAGTTCTAGTGTATTCAGAAGTGCAGATGTAAGCCATTTCGCACTTTCATATGACACCACCAATAATAAAGTAGTTATTGCTTTTAGAGGTCCATATGGAGAAGGTGGAAGGGGGGAAGCAGTTGTTGGCACTGTATCCGGAACATCAATTAGTTTTGGCACTCATGTTGAATATGGACCTTCTACTGAAATTAGTGCAATTGATAATTCATATGACGCCACTAATGATAAAGTAGTTATTTCTTATCAAGACCAAGACAATAATAACGGTTCAGTGGTTTCTGGAACTGTGAGTGGAACTAGTATTAGTTTTAGTAGTGCTATTATATTCTACTCTACTGCAAAAATTTATGATAATTCATCCACATATGATAGTAGCAATGGCAAAGTAGTTGCTGTTTATTCTGGAGGATATAATCCATCCTATGTTACAGCATCTGTAATTAGTGCTACATCACAAACAACCAATCTTACTACTGAAAACTACATTGGTATTGCAGCAGAAGCAATTTCTAATGGAGCAACAGGTAAAATAAATATTCCTGGTGGAGTAAATACAGGTCAAACTGGACTAACAACAGCACAAACCTATTATGTTCAACCAAATGGTACTATAGAC
>CEWO01027182.1_pt1 | contig 12480 bp, 9 predicted proteins | sample 361561 | NCBI WGS metagenome assembly CEWO01 (sample SAMEA2623627, study PRJEB7988) | marine metagenome | isolation source: saline water (ENVO:00002010), including
AATAGCTCTTTTCAGAGCGGTTATTATACAATTTAGATTCAATCCCATACTCAGATCCAATAAATCTTATTTCCAGATTATTTCTTTTACCTTTCAATGCATTGGCAATTGCAAAAGAAGGAATCAAATGACCACCAGTACCTCCTCCTGTAATAATTATTCTTTTAATATTTCTCATTTCTCATTTTATATGATATACTTAATAATAAACCTACCTGACTAAGATTGAAAATAGTATGAGACCCGCCATAGCTAACAAAAGGTAAGGGCAAGCCTGTTGTTGGGAGTATTCCAATATTATATCCAACGTGTACAATAAAATAGAAAATTAAATTAAAGGTAATTCCGAGCGCCAAAAACATTCCAAATAAATCTTTAGACTCTCTAGCAATACCAATTCCTCGACTTAATATCATTAAAAAACTTCCAATTAATATTAAAAGTCCTAAAAAGCCTAACTCTGAAGTTATGACAGAGTATATAAAGTCTGTTTGAGGCTCTGCTACATAGTCACCTTTCCACCGACTTTCTCCAAAGCCAATACCTAAGAACCCCCCATCTGCGATGCTATTTATAGCATGCTCTTGCTGAGGAGCATTACCTGAAAAGAACCCAAATAATCTGTATATTTGAAAATTTGAGTCACCAGATATTAATGGCCATAAAAAGAATTTCAAACTAAAGGCACCTATTAAAAGAATAAATAAAAATTTTAACTGTTTCTTATCCATACCAGCTATAAATATCATCGATAAACATATACTTGAAATCATTATTGCAGAGCTTAAATCTGGTTGAAAAAAAACTACAAGAACAGATATAGCCAAATAAGGATAATAATTTTTAATCATAAAACTAAAGTCTGATATTTTTCTCTTATTATTATCTACAAATGAAGCCGTAAATATTATTATTCCAATTTTAACAAATTCAGATGTCTGAAAAATAGGTTTTCCAAATAAAATTAGCCACCTTGAAGTAAATTTGTGCGTAGTAGTAAAATAGGCTAGGACAGCAATTGCTATTGAAAATATTAGTATAACTTTAGAAATATCAGAAAGCTTTTTATGATTCATAAAACTACAAACAAATAAACCAAAAGAACCTAGTATGAGCCATTTAAACTGGTTAATTAGCGTTGAAACGCCTGAAGTCTCTCCATAAAATGGGTTAATACTAGCACTATAAACCATAATAAGCCCCAATGCAATTAACAATACAATGAATTGTAGCAATATATCATTATATCTAGACATCAGCATACCTCAAAACAATTTCCCTAAAAACATTTCCTCTTTCTTCAAAATTATAAAATTGATCAAAACTTGAACATCCAGGAGACAATAATACAGTCTCATTACTTGATGCATCTTGAATACTTTTATTAACACATTCTGAAAAATTATTTAGATATTTGATACTAACGCCAGTATCTAGCTGACTTAAAATTTCTTCACCACTTTTTCCATAACAATAAATTTTATTCACTGGACTCAAGCTAGGCACTAAATCAGAAAAATCACTCCCCTTATTCAACCCCCCTAATATTAGAACTACATTTTCAGCAAAACTTTCTAAAGCTTTTACTGTAGATTGAATATTTGTTGATTTAGAGTCGTTATAAAATCTAGTAGAACCTATTTTTCTAATGAATTCTAAACGATGAGGCAGAGGCTTTATCTTTTTCATCGAATTTATAATATGTATATCATCCACTCCATATAAGCTTGCTATTGTCGCAGCATTTAAAGCATTCAATAAATTATGATTTCCTATAAAACCAGTATCTGATAGAGAGAACATCAGCTTTCCATCACTATACATACTATCTCCAGATATCTTGTACTTCGAACTTTTATGATTAACTTTTTCAGCATTAACAGTCCCTTTTAATTTTTTATTTAAAACGGGATCATTTAGATCATAAACAACTTTATCTGAAAATTTTATAATTCCAAGTTTTGCAGCAATATATGAATTCATATCCTTATAGCGATCTAAGTGATCCTCCGATATATTTAAAATGCATGCAATCTTAGATCGAAACCTATCTAATGTCTCAATCTGAAAACTGCTTAGTTCAAGAACATGGACACAGTTATTCAAATTTGAGTCAACCTCTCTTAATAAATTTTCTGAAAAAGCAGTCCCTATATTTCCACCTAAAAAACTACTTATACCTGCCTCTAAAAGTATATTATGTAGCATCATACAAGCTGTAGATTTGCCATTGGATCCAGTTATAGCTAAAATATCAGATTTTGTAAACCAGCTAGCAAACTCAATTTCTCCTATGACAGGGATATTTTTACTTGAAGCTCTCTTAACTATATCAAGGCTAGCTGGAATTCCAGGGCTAATTATAAGGATGTCACAATCCAACAACCTATCAGAATGTTTGCCTTTTTCAACAATAAGATTAGAGTTTTCTTTTATATTTATTTCTTTATCTTTGGATATATCGCTTAAAATAACTTTATACCCAAAATTTAGGGCCAGATTACACGATGCGACACCCGATTTACCAGCTCCTATTATTCCTATCAAATTATCACCCATTATTGTACCTTCAATGTTATAAGTGCTATTAGAGTTAGAAGTACACCGATAATCCAAAATCTGACTACAATTTTACTTTCTTTCATGCCTTTAAGTTCATAGTGGTGATGTAAAGGAGCCATCAAAAACAATCTTTTAGCCTTACCATATTTAAATCGAGTATATTTAAAAAAACTAACCTGCATAATAACAGATAAGGCCTCAACAACAAAAACACCTGCAATAAGAATTAATAATATTTCTTTTTTCAATATTATTGCGATAGCCCCCATCGCTGCACCTAAAGACAAAGACCCCGTATCTCCCATAAAAATCTCTGCAGGATTTGTGTTATACCATAAAAAGCCAAGACAAGCCCCAACCATAGCCATGCAAAAAACTGTAATCTCTCCTGCATTATGGATATAGGTTATATTTAAATAAGAACTGATATTGATATTACCAGAGGCATAAGAAATTAATCCTAAAGCAAAGAAAACAATTGCAGATAATCCCCCAGCTAAACCATCGATTCCATCTGTAAGATTAATAGCATTAGAGCTACCTGCAATTACAAGGATGCTTAATAAAATCAAAAATGCCCCTACCTCAATAGACCCTGATGGAACAGAACCCATAAGGCCTTCCGAATCAACAGAACGCATGAACCTTTTAAATTTTTCTTGATATTCCCACTCACTTCCAACAAAACCTTCAAATGGATATATATCAGAATCAATTAATCTTTGCTCAATCTTTTTAAATTCAGAAAGACGCTTATCTGCTAAAAATGGAATAGATATTTCAGATGCAGAATAATCAAATCTATTTTCAATTATATTTTTCACACTTAAAAATCTCTGCATAAAACCGTAAGATTGTTCCCGCCTTTCCTGAAAATCTTTTGGAGTTAATGCCTCCTCTGCATCTTTTGAGAATAATTTTGAAAGCTCCGTCTTGCCTTCATAAAAATAATTACCCGAATTGCCTCCCCACATAATCATCAGGCCCACAAATATACCTAAGCAGACTTGAGCAAATAGCTTATATTTTGCAATCAAACCTTTAGGGTATTTCTTAACAACTTTTAAATAGTCATCAAGCAATCCAACTAGCCCCATCACTATAGTTGATATTAATATTATTTGAATGTAATCATTAAAAATATCTGACCATAGGATAGTAGGGAGGATAACTGATAATAATATAATCATCCCCCCCATTGTTGGTGTCCCTTCTTTTCGTAGGTGGGAATCAGGCCCATTCTTTCTAATCATTTCACCTATATGGTGATTTTTGAGTGTGCGGATGATTTTAGGCCCGATAAAGAAGCTTATTAATAGAGCCGTCACAAATGCAGCGACAGATCTAAAGGATAAATATCCAAATAAATTCATACTATCATTGGAAGCTAATATATTATATAACTCATATAGCATTTTAAAATAAATCTTTTATTACGGTATCAAGAGACATCCCTCTAGAACCCTTTAGGTAAACCACATCATAATTATCTACATCTTTTTTAAAGTCACTAACAAATAAATCTTTATTTATATAATATTTTTTTTGTATATCTTTGTTATCAATAGCTGCTACCGTATCTTCCATCAAATCTCCTATTCCATAAACTCCGTCAATAAAATCTAAGCTATTTATATATGTCCCTAACTTTTTATGAATTTCAACAGAGCTATCTGAGAGCTCTAACATATCAGCTATTATTACCGCTATTTTAATGTTGTTTTTTTTCATAGCAGACAACTGACTAATTCCTTTAATCATAGAATCTAAATTTGCATTGTAAGTATCATTGATGATTTTCACGCCACCAATATCCAAAATATCTCCACGCCCTTCAGGAAGAGTGAAGCTATCAAGAACTTTTTGAATATTTTTTTTATTAATACCTATGAAGTCTGCAATCGAATATGAAGCCAGAAAATTTCTTGCAAAAGCCTCTGTTTTATACGGCACTTTAAATAGGCAAGAATTTATTGTTATAACGCTTTTATCTATATCTAGCATATCTGCACAATAATCCAAATCATCTGAAAAATCAGAATCATAGGAAAATGAAACCATATCTACACTTAAGTTTTTATCAATTTTTATATTTTCATCATCTTTATTCAAGAAATACATGCCATCTCTTTCAACTATGTGTCTATATAAATCCATTTTTGTATTAATTAAATCTTTGAAATCATTAAAGCCCGATAAGTGAGCTTCGGATATATTGGTTATGAGTCCATAACTTGGACTAGCTATATCACAAAGGGTTTTTATCTCCCCTCTTTTGCTAGCCCCTATTTCTAACACACAATAGTCAGAATCGGTGTCAAACTCAAGAATCGAAAGAGGTAAGCTTATAGTTGAATTATAGTTACCTCTAGAATAGCTTACATTATACTGGGTTTCCAGAAATCTAACTAACAGCTCCTTTGTTGATGTTTTTCCATTTGTTCCTGTTATGCCAATAAACTTAGCATTTAAAAATTTTCTAAACTCTACGGCCAGATCCTTTATAAAAATTTTAGAATTACTCACTATATGTATTTTATCAGAATCAATTTCAAGCATTTGATCCGATATTATAAAACTAGCTTTATCTAACAGTTTTTGATCAACGAATTCATTGCCATGGTACCTGTCTCCTTTTGTAGCAATAAATATGTCATCTTGCTCTAAATTCCTAGAATCAATAGAGATTCCATTGAATTTTTTATTAATATTTTTTGATAACATCTTTTTCAAACAGCTCCTCACAATCTCTCTATTCTTAATCTTAATTCGCATAGATATAGTTCTTTATAATATCAACATCGCTAAAAAAAATCTTCTCATCGTTAATTTCTTGATATTCTTCCCTGCCTTTTCCTAGCACAAACAAGATACTCTTTTCGTCCATTGAATTTATAGCGCCTTCAATAGCTTCTTTTCTATCTTCAATAATTTTATGTTTATTAGCTTTCATACCTTTTACAATATCACATATAATTGAATCTAACGGCTCATTCCTAGGGTTGTCTGATGTGATAAATATACTATCACAGTATTCTTCAGATATCGCACCCATCATCGATCTCTTACTTATATCTCTATCTCCACCACATCCAAATAAGGCAATTAATTTATACCCTTTATTGATTGATTTTATATTCTCAAAGATCTTACTATATGAATCGGGGGTATGCGCATAATCTATATAGACATATTGTTCTTTATTTTTTGCGACCAGCTCCATCCTACCCGGCACAAGAAGCTCAAGAGAATTAATTTTACCAACTATATCAGAAGCCTTAAAACCCAGAGATATCAAAGCCCCTAATGAAGCCATTATATTTAGCACATTATAATCTCCAATCAAGTTAGTTTTAATTTTAAAATCTTCTCCTAATATTTTAACACAGAGCTCGGTCCTATCTAATGTCGATGATATATTAGAGGCAGATATGTCTGCTTTTTGACTTAAGCCATATGAAATTTTGCTCGAATTGATAGATTTAAAAATTTGCCTTCCAAAAGAGTCATCAATATTGATGACAGATGTAGAGTTAGAGCCTAAATCTGCAAAAAGTTTCAATTTAGCATTAAAATAATTATCCATAGTCTTGTGATAGTCTAAATGGTCATGAGTTAGATTTGTAAATATAGTAACATTAAAATCTACATCATCAACCCTGTTCTGATTTAGCGAGTGAGATGATACCTCTAGAGCATTGTAATTGATTTCATTATCTGACAAAGACTTAAGCATCCCATGCAACTCTAACGACTCTGGTGTCGTAAGCTTAGTACTTAAAATATTGTCATCAAGCGAAAACCCTAGAGTTCCTATAGTACCACACTTATTTCCAAAACTATTCAATAAGGCTTTTACAATTTGAACAACAGTTGTCTTTCCGTTTGTCCCAGTAACACCTACAAGGCTCATAAACTTAGATGGATTTCCAAAAAAATTAGAAGACATATTAGATAAAACTTTTCTAGTATTATCAACCTTTATAATTGGAGACCTTTTATCTAAAAACCTATCTTCGTCTACAATTATTATTTTCGCACCTCTCTTAAGTGCTTCAAATATAAAATTGTGCCCATTAAACTTTTCTCCTTTAATAGCAATAAAGCAAGATTGATTATTGACTAATCTAGAGTCATAAACAATGTTTTTAATATCAAGGTCTTTGGGAAAATCATACCCTGAGTATTCTGTTTCATTTAATAACTTATTTAATTTCATCTGATACAGCTATTGCTAGGCCTTTATCTTTAATTAAAATTTTATTTAAAACTTTTTCAACTACAGGGACTGCCGTTTGAGTTGCCCAGCGATACTTCATTTCAGGCTCTAAAAAGCTAATAATGCAAACTAGCTTCGGACTATCACAAGGAAAAACACCCGCATAAGAAGCAACAAAAATAGAGTCTGAATATTTATTCTCATTGCTATCAAAAACTTGAGATGTTCCAGTTTTTCCATAACTACAAAAATCATTGGAAAACATTGATGATGCAGTGCCATCTGTAACTGTCATTTTCAAGGCTTCAATCAACAAATCCAAATGCTCTCTGCTAGCAACTTTTCTAACAATAGATATAGGCTCTTCTTCTAGCGTCCCAGCTGATATCTTCTTTATTATCTTTGGCTTCAATAGATATCCTCCATTTGCAATTGCAGAATATGCCATTGCAAGCTGAAGATTAGTTGCATTAACCTCTTGCCCAATTGATATAGATATACGAGAATGTTCATTCCAATCTTGAATCGATTTTAGATAACCCTTCTCTTCTTTATAAGATGAGATACCTGTTTTTTCACCAAAACCAAAAGCATTAAGAGTTTTATATATACTTTCTTTGCCTACCTTTAAAGATATTTTTGCCATACCTATATTGCTCGAATACGCCAAGACCTCTTTTACTGTGAGAGTGTCGTTAGGGTCATGATCAATTATTTTTCTGCTTATATTAGGTATAAAGTATTCCCCTTTTTCGCAATAATACTTATCAGACAGCGTGATTTTATTTTCTTTAAGGCCTGCTAAAATGGAAAAGGGTTTCAGAGTTGATCCTGGCTCATAATTATAACTAGTACTATAGTCTCTAGACTGCTCTTCACTAGACAACCCCTTGTTTAAATCAGACCCAGGGACTGATGCTAGAGCTAGAATCTCTCCATTATAAGGATTTACAATAATACCATTTGCCGTTCTAGAATTAGTTTTTTTAAGCTGTCCGGCAAGCTCTTGTTCTAGAATCCTTTGATATTCAACATCAATAGTTAGAGTGATATCACTTCCTGACAATTTCTCAAATTCTTCTTCTGAAAAATCTTCTTTTCTGAACCCTCTAGAAGTTATAAAAAATGGCATTGTAGACACCCCTCCCTTAAGAGAGTCGTCCATAAAATATTCAACACCCCACAATCCTTTCTTATTCTTTGTGTGAGAAAATTTCCCTATTAACTGAGAACCTAAATCTTTTTTAGGATAATATCTATCTGTATACTCCATACTTTTTTCTATGCATGGATACTCAGCCAAAATACTTTTTAATTCAATAATTCTTCTTTTAGGAACTTTCTTCACTAATCTGAAAGAGCTTTGTTTAGATCTATTAGCCAAAGAATCAATATCAATATTTCTATCAAAATATTCTTTCACAAAATACTCAACTGCACCAAACTTAGCGCTATCCTCCTTTGATAAAAATAGGTCGTAAAATTGAGCGTCATATGCTAATTTGACTCCATTTCTATCAAGAATTATCCCCCTTTCACCCTTAGCTTCACGACTCACATAATTCTCTATAGTCTTACTTTTGAAGACTTGTATATATAATGTTTTTGCCGTAGTTATTGATATAAGCAATAAAACACCTAAAACAATGAATCTTATCCTTTTTTGATGTATCTTATATAACTTTGTCATTTTTCAAATATTAATTCAGCGTTATGCTCTTTTTTATAATCGCCTTCCTTTGCCAGCGATTAGGGCCATAGAAGCTATTTGCTATCGCTATCTCATTCTGGTCAAAAACCAAATCGTACTGAGAGCCATACTCTTCACTCTCCTCTATAAGGCCCTCAATTCTATATCCAACATATTCTTTTTCTTCATCTAAGCTCTCTATCTGCTTATACAAAAAAAGATGAAAAATAAAAAGAATAACAAGAAGACTTGATAGGGCTAGAATTGAAAAGAAATTGCTAGAAACTTTAGTCTTTTTCTTGCTTTTTTTATTTCTCTTAGATTTTTTTTTATTTTTAAAGAATGTCATGCGGCGATCTTTAATCCCCTTAATTTTGCGCTTCTAGATCTTTTATTTCTTAAAATTTCAGACCTCGAAGGTCTGACTATTTTCTTAGACGTAAGTAAAATTCTTTTTGACCCATAAAAAGTATCTATAGTTTTATCATGTAAGCCAAATGTCTCCCTTTTCACCAATCTATCTTCAAGAGAATGAAATGTTAAAAATACTATCCTGCCACCAACCTTTACTCTTCGAGGAAGACTGTTAATCATTTTTTTAATACTGTCAAATTCCTGATTGACCTCAATTCTTATGGATTGAAATACTCTCGATAAAGTTTTGTTAATATTGCCTTTATATCTTGTAGAGGCTTCTATCGACTCCTTTAAATCATATGTTGTTCTCATCTTATCTCTCTTTGAATACTTGACGATAGATTTAGCTATATTCTTGAAATTTTTTTCTTCCCCATAAGACTCAATGATAAGCGCTATTTTTTTCTCACTATATGTATTCAAGATATCATAAGCCGTTTTCTTATACTTGATATCAAACCTCATATCAAGAGGAGCGTCATACCTATATGAAAATCCTCTTCCATTATTATCTATTTGATATGAAGATATTCCTAAATCCATCAACACCCCGTCAACTTCTTTGATTTTTAATTTATCCAGAACACTATCGTAACACGCATAATTCTCATTGAATATCTTAAACCTATCACAATCATCTCTAAATCTTTTTAAAGAGTAATTATAGGCATCAGGGTCGCAATCTAAGCCAATAACCATTCCTTCTTGATCTATCTCATTTAGGATTTTTTCAGCATGACCTCCAAAACCTAGAGTACAATCAAGGTAAATTCCAGACTTGTTTGTTATTAAGTTATCAACAACCTCCTCTTTCATTATCGCTTCGTGAGGAGCTCTGTTGACAGTTTTATTCAATTTAAAAAGCGATCTCGTCCGCTAAGTCTTCGAAATCACTTAAATCTTGGGAGTCTCCATCAAGCTCATCTAGCATTTTAGGAGACCATAATTCTATTTTTTTTATAACGCCTATAACCGCCACTTCTTTATCAATCTTAGCATATTCGCACAGATTCTCAGGTATAATTATTCTACCCTGAGAATCATACTGTAAATAGGAGGCGTGTCTCACGATGGATCTGATGAAATTCCTGTGGCGGCCCTTCATAGAACTTAAAAAGCTGAGTTGCTCTTCTACTTTGCTCCATTCAGACACAGGATATAGGAGGAGGCAATTATCAAATCCACGCGTGAGAACAAACGTGCGGTCGTTGATGGGATTCAAGGCCTTTCTAAATTTTGCCGGAATACTTAGACGGCTTTTTGAATCTAGCGTATTGTAATACTCGCCGGTAAACGATATGTTAATTTTTTCTTCATTCATAATATAATTATGGGTTTTTGCCCCACACACTCCCACAATTATAATACAACTCCCCATAACAATGCAAGAAAAAAATGCATTTTATAATAAATATTATATGACTAAAAATAAGCTAGAAGGAGAAAGTATATATATATTTGAAAAGAATTAACGATTCTAGGTAAAAAAACCTATCTAAGAAAACCTTATTCTCTTAGAAAAAATCATAATAAAGATAATGAAAAAAGAGATCCAGGATATAGCACTTCCCCACCTTAAATCAGAAGGAGAAAAATACATTTTAATGCTATGAGAGCCTTCGCTGTCAATATAAACACCCCTTATTAAATCATTGACTTCAAAGATTTTAGCTGGACTTCCATCAATCGAAGCATACCATCCATTTGGATAGTATATCTCGCCAATTGCTAAGAATTGAGGCCCAGATGTCAAAACCTCAATATGCAGTTCATTTGGATTTGAATTATCAATATCTATAATGCTATCAGACTCCGAAAGATTGAAAGAGTATATCGAGCTGTGCTCTATAAGATCAAAGTCTTTCCAGTCTAGGATTAGGCTTGATTGAGATTTGGTAACATAAGAAAGATAACTTGGACTTATTCCCGAAATATTATAAAGATTATTTAATCTTTTATCTTTATCATCATATGCATCTAATAAAATATTCTCGATGAAAAAGGCTCTATCTAGACCTGGCCAGGGATCAACTCTATCCCCTTCACCTATAACATATTTAATATTCATCATATTTAGCAAAAAATCACTATAACCAGAATCCTCAATTATACTGTACGATGAAAAATGAGCTGGATGATACCCTAATATATTTTCAACATGATGTCTTGCCCATTCATTATTGTGAGCTCTTTTTGGGTCCAGAATTCTAAATGGAAGCGCATTTTCCGCTAAAGCCTTTATTTCTTTAACAACATTGGGAGAAGCATAACTTTCTGTCTTTTTCAACAAAACTAAATCATCTATTCTTGAATCATAAAAACCTAAATAATTATCTGCAGCCTCACGAGAAAGATAGCTAGTATCTTCTGGGTAAATCAGTTTTTGATTCACTATAAAAAGATCATAAAAAACTAATAGAGCTATCAGAACGGACAATATATACATAAGATAGCTAGAAGAATTGAGGCTTGGATAGATAAAAAAGCTAACTATGATTCCTAAGAAGCAAAAAGCAATAATAACAGCTAGCGTATTAATGTCGCTGACAATCATTGACTGAACTAATTTAGTTTGTTTTTCAATAATCGCCGAATATTCAGGAGATGCTAAGTAGTCATCAATTATATCTAAATCTATTTGTGGGTTTTGCCTTACAAGTAAACTTTTATGCTTATACCTGACATCATTAAAGTCAACTGAATTACTAAAGGATCCTTTAGATAAAACAAAAATCAAAGAAAAGAAAAGTATAAATACTCCCAGAAAAATAGGTAGAAATATCTTCCTGTTTCTCAAATCCTCAAGCATCATTTTAATACCCATTGCAGCTAAAACTACAGTACAAAACTGAACGACAACAAGCATATACATGGGGTTTCTAAACTTTGAAAAGTAAAATAGGTTATTATATAGGAATCTGTAGAAGTCTCCGCCAAAAGAAAGAATCAAAAAGACAATAAAACAGATTAATGCAAACCATTTAAACTGTGTCCACTTATATCTAATTAGGCCATATACTGCAAATAAAACAATAAGAAGCCCCATATAATTAGGAAAATTGGTCATAGTCATTGACCCCCAATAACTCTGATTCCCAAAACCATAGTATGAAGGAATAAAAAATGTCAAAATTTCTCCAAAACTAAAAGAATATTCAGTCGCACTCTCAAAACCCATTCCACCGTTTCCATCCGACACCCTATTTGAATAAGGCAAATAAGATAGAGAAGGTATGTATAAACTAAGGGATGAAGCTAGCCCTAAAGCAAGGCCCGCAACCGTAAAGAAAAAGAATTTTATATCTCTTTTTCTGTTAATTAAAAAAAATGTCAAATCAACCAACAGACACAGAGCCAACATTAACCATGTATAATAAGCTATTTGAGGGTGACCTCTAAGTATCTGCAAACCTACGAAAAGAGAAAATATACCAAGATTACTTAAACTCGCATTTTCTTTCAACCTTAAATAGCCATAAAAAATCCAGGGAATATATGCTATAGTCATAACTTGACTTCCATGCCCATAAACAAGCATTGCAGTAACATGAGGCATAATTGAAAAAGCCATACCTGAAATGGCTGAAGAAAA
>CEWO01002114.1_pt1 | contig 12431 bp, 8 predicted proteins | sample 361561 | NCBI WGS metagenome assembly CEWO01 (sample SAMEA2623627, study PRJEB7988) | marine metagenome | isolation source: saline water (ENVO:00002010), including
CCAGAAGCACAAGTGTCTCCAGCACTACAATCACTCCATGCTGACCATGAACCTACACAATCAACAGCTTGAACTATTGAACAATCTGAACCTTCATAACCAGGAGCACAAGAGCAAGTGTAAGAATCTACACCATCTGCACATGTTCCACCATTTTGACATGGAGAAGATGCACAATCATCTATATTATTTTCGCAAAGGCTACCATCATAGCCATCAGCACAAGAGCAAGTAAAAAGATCTGTGTAATCATTACATGTTCCACCATTTTGACATGGATTAACTGCACAATCATCTATATCTATATCACAATTTGAACCTTCCCAACCAGGAGCACAAGAGCAAGTATAAGAGTCTACACCATCTATACATGTTCCAGCATAGCATGGAGAAGATGCGCAATCATCTATATCTGTTGCACAATCTGATCCATCATAACCAGCAGTACAAGTACAAGCGCAAGATCCAAGCGTGCCACTAATTATTCCATTAACACAAGAAATATCATCAGAAGTACAATCTAAGCAAGAATTATCTGATCCCCCTGGTATACCAGCACAATCAGTAGTAGCAAGAGTATCAGAAACAGTTTGTGAAGCTCCGCATGAGTTTGACACAGTAACTGACCATGTATAATCAGTTTGCGCTGATAATGTTAGGCCATAATACCAGTTAGCATTAGCCCCCCAGTCATTATAGCCCATAGTATAAGTTTGACCACCTATTGTTATAGCAGCTGACCCTATATTAGGGTAACTTTCTACATTAAAATATACAGTGCTTCCATCTAAACTTACATATCCATCATTGTTTTGGTCTCCTGCCCATGATACATCGCCAACCAAGCAATTGCCATCACAATCTTGATCTGTTGCTGCATAAGTACAAGAAGCATTATCAGCAACATTAGCTGATGAATCATAGTTACATGCAGAAGAGTCCATACAACCAGTTACTTCTGCTACACAAGGTGCAGGACAAATTGCAGCACATCCCCCTGATCCGCAATAAGCGTATGATACATCTGAATCTGAGCAAGAGCCATTTGGGACCCAGCCCTGTGCCGCAGAACCTGTGTAGACTCCATTTGTACAGCAATTCCCCTCAGTTATACCAGTATCAATATACCCAGCAGGGCAATTGTTATCTGCAAATGAGAAACTCATCATTATTGTTGTGATTGTTAAAACAAAGAAAGTTCTTAAAAAATTCATAACTCCTCCAAATTATAATTTATTCTTAATTATTAATCCTACTAAATTCTACTAAATCCTTTTTAAAAAAACTGAAAAGCATTTTTACAGTATAAATGCCCTTGTAGCAATCTGAAAAGCTGCTAAAAATAAAGTCTTTCTCGACATAGTTCCGCACTAAATCGGAATGAAAGATAAGACTAATTTTCATATTTAACAAGCATATTCTTTACAAGTTGTTACATTATCAGTTTACTGACCCTAAAACTAGAATAAAATATTTGCTAAAATCAACCTACACTAGCAATAGCAAATTTATTCAAAAAACATCTTAGAAATCGCTATAAAAGTAATACTTCTAAATTAGTTAGCTTGTGATTAAAAGCACATTTTCAAAATTTATTTTTTAAGCAGGTGCAAAACTATTGCATTTTGGGCATGCATTCTATTTTCTGCCTGTCTAAAAATAACAGAATTATCATGATCACACACGCTATCTGTTACCTCAACGCCTCGCTCAGCTGGTAAGCAGTGCATAAAGTATGTCTTTACTCCCGTAGAATTAAACAAATCAGAATTAACCTGATAAGGATTGAAAATTTTTCGTCTTTCTTCGGCTTCTTCTTTTTGCCCCATAGAAGCCCAAACATCTGTATAAATAATATCACTACCTTTAACACCCTCATACGGATCATGAATAATATTAATTTCTGATAGCCCTTTATCTTTTGCTTTTTGAACAAGGTTCATATCGGGCTTATAACCTTCAGGGCACACAACATTTAATTTGAAAGGAAGCACCATTGCAAGTTCAATCCATGAATGAGTGATATTATTTCCATCTCCTACATATGAGATTGTAAAATCTTTATACCTTCCTAATGTTTCATAAACCGTGAATAAATCAGCAACAATTTGGCAAGGATGATTAAAATCTGTAAGACCATTTATAACTGGAACAGATGAATGTTCCGCTAATTCCAAAACATGATTATGATCAAACAGCCTTGCCATAATTATATCATTAAATCGACTTACTACTCTTGCAACATCTGCTACAGATTCTCTTTTACCAATACCAATATCATTAGGACCAAGAAAAAGCGCATGACCACCTAATCTAAAAAAACCGGTTTCAAAAGAAATTCTAGTTCGCGCAGATGGCTTAGCAAATATCATGGCCATCGTCATACCATTTAAAGGAGTGTAATCTGCTCTTTCCTTAAATTTATTTTTAATCCATTTAGACTTATCTAAAATTTCGATTAATTGACTATCTGAAAAATCATCAACGTGCAAAAAATTATCTAACATTCATATCTCCTTTAAATTTTTCTTAATCTAGCTACAGGTATTTTAAGCATTTCTCTGTATTTAGAAACAGTTCTTCTTGCAATATCATACCCTTGTTTATTTAATTCTTTTGTAAGTTGCTCATCATTATACGGATTGCTTTTATCTTCATTATCTAAAAATAATTTTAATTTTTCTTTAAACACTATACTAGAAACTACATCCCCATTATTAAGCTTAATACCCTCAGAGAAAAATCCTTTCAACTCCTTTGTGCCCCATGGCATTTGAACATATTTTCCATTTACAACTCTACTAATTGTTGAAATATCCATATCAACATCAAGCGCAATATCTTTCAATATCATAGGAACAAGCATTCTATCATCAGAATCAAAATAATCTACCTGTTTATTAATAATTGATTTCATAACTTTTACCATCGTAGCGTTTCTCTGCTCAATAGCTGAGATAAACCAATTTGCTCTATTTAATTTTTGTTTTATAAAATTCTTAACACTAGCATCTTTATTGTTTTCAAGCATCTTAACATATTGATTGCTAAGCCCAATAGAGGGGATTCCTGGATCATTAACCTGGACATCCCACTCTCCATTCATATTTTCAATCACAATATCTGGGATAATATGGTTCACAATCTCTGTTGAGTAATTAATAGCTGGAGATGGATTTAAAACAGAAACTTTTTCAACTGTTTCAAAAACTTTATCCTTAGTACAGTCCATTTTCTTAGCAATTGCATCATACTTGTGATTTGAGAATTCATCAAAGTAATCATTTACTATTAGAAATGAATCCTTATCTTCAGGATAATATTTTTTAAGTTGGGCTAAGATACAATCTTGAATAGATTCTGAACCCACACCTCCAGGATCTAAACTTTGAATTTTCTGTTTTACTTTACAAACAAATTTTTCTTCAAACCCCAATCTGTCCGCAATTAAAATTGGTTCTATAGGCAAAAACCCTCTATCATCTAAATTACCTAGAATTTGTTCTGCAACCATAAGCTCTTGATCACTCACATCAATCTCATTAAGCTGAGTCATAATATCATCAAATAAATTTGATGATTCAGCCTCAACCATTTTTTCAATGGTATCAGAAGCGCTTGTTTTTTTAGGGTAATCATATTCTTCTGGATTAGATACTAATTCTTCAAAATCAAATTCTTGATTATCATCGTTTTCTTTATCATTAGTGTCTTCTTCATTTTCAACGATTTCTAAAGCAGGGTTTTGCTCTAGCTCTTCAATAATTCTTTTTTCTAAATTAAAAGCACTAAGTTGGATGATGTTTTGTTCAAGGATTTGCTTTGGATTTAACTTCTGAGATTGCTGTAATCTTTGTACAATTTTTGACATAGATACTAATCTAACTTAAACTTAGTTCCTAGGTATAATTTTTTTACATCCTCATCTTTTGTTAATTCTTTTGTTGTTCCAGATTTTAATATTTCACCATTATACAAAAGATAAGATCTGTCTGTAATAGATAATGTTTCCCTTACATTATGATCTGTAATTAAAACTCCAATGTTTTTACTTTTCAGCGTATTAATAATGCCCTGAATATCTTCAACTGCAATAGGATCGATTCCTGCAAACGGCTCATCAAGCAAAATAAATGATGGGTCAGTAACAAGAGATCGAGCAATTTCTAATCGCCTTCTCTCACCACCAGATAAAGCAAACCCTTTATTGTGTCTTATGTGACCAATAGAAAACTCATCTATTAATTTTTCTAACTTTTCAGCTTGCTCCTCAGCTGACAATTCTGTCATCTCAAGCACAAGTTTTATATTATCCTCAACAGATAATTTTGTAAAAACAGATGCATCTTGAGCTAAATACCCAACCCCTTTTTGTGAACGTTTATACATAGGAAGATCAGTAACACTTTCATCATCTAAGAAAATGTCTCCTGAAAAAGGCTTTATCATGCCTGTTAACATATAAAAAGTTGTTGTTTTACCTGCACCATTTGGACCTAGCAGGCCAACCACTTCACCTCTTTTTAATTCAACATCAACATTGTTAACTACGGTTCTCTCACCATATTGCTTAACTAATTTTTTTGCTTTTAATAAATTATAAGACATTCTATTTACTCATGCTCCCTTTTGGACTTTGAATTTGCGAATTTGACATATCAAAATTAGACCAAAATCCAGTGCCATACAATGTATCATTACTATTTGAAGTAAAAATCACATCATTATTTGATTTCACAAGATTAGAATTATTAAATAAAATAATTTCATCCGTTAATAGCTTAAAACCTTTCAATGATTCAATCAGAACATTTCCAAAAGCCTTAATGCTATCTGAATTTGTATAAACAATTGCACTGTCTGAGTACATCATACTTGATTTGATTCCTTTTTTATCAAATAGGTCTGCATAAATCCTGCCAAACAAAGTTGTATTACCACCATTTAACCTAATCAATGTATCTGCATGGATTGTCATCACGGAATTCTCATCTTTTGTAATTTCAATTTTTATAGGATTACCATAGATAACATTATCAGTTTGAGTTTTTATTGATGTTCCTGGCTTTTCATTTTTCTTACATGAAAAAAATAAACAAAGTAAAATTAAAACAAATAAATTTATATTAAAATTTTTCATTTTTCATTTTTATAAGAGTTTCTTCATATCTATCTTGAGCAGTTAATATTTTCTCAACTAATTCAGTCAACACTCCTCTACCTCCATAAGAATCAGTAATCATGTCTGCTTTTTCTTTAACTAGTAAATGAGAATTTGGGACTGCAATTGCAACACCTACTTTTTCAAAAACAGGGATATCAATGAGTGCATCACCAACATATGCAATTTCATCTAACTCTATATTAAAAGTTTTACAAATTTCTGGTAATTTATTTTTTTTATCAATGACACCTTGTATGCAGCACTCAATTCCAAGCTCATCTGCCCAAAGCTCTGTGCATTTTGAATATCTACCTGACAAAAGGCCTAAGTTTAATTTTGAAAAACGGGCTATTGCAGCCCCTGTTCCATCATCTATACAAAATGATTTTAACTCAGTTTCATCTGACGAAATGTAAATTTGGTTATCAGTTAAAACACCATCAACATCAAGCAATAAGAGTTTTATATTTTTAAGTAAATTAGACAAATTATTATTTTTTATGATTTTCTATACTAGAAGAAATGAAACTTCTAAACAACGGGTGAGGACTTAAAACCCTACTTTTTAATTCCGGATGAAATTGTACTCCAACAAACCATGGGTGATCTTTGAGTTCAACAATTTCTACTAAATCAAGATCTTTATTTACACCACTTATAACTAACCCTTTTTTTTCTAATTGTTTTCTAAATTTATTATTGACCTCATACCTATGTCTATGTCTTTCATTAATTTTATACTTATTATAAGACGCTCTTACTTTAGTCTTTGATATTAATTCACAAGGGTAACTACCAAGCCTCATGCTAGCACCTTTGATTTTTACAGACTTTTGAGTATGCATGATATCAATGACTGGACTTTTTGATCTATTATTAAATTCAGTACTATTTGCATTTTTTATATCACAAACATTACGCGCAAAATCAATAACAGCACACTGCAAGCCAAGACATATTCCTAAAAATGGAATTTTATTTTCTCTAGCATATTGCGATGATAAAATTTTCCCCTCAATTCCTCTATATCCAAATCCTCCTGGGATAATTATTCCATCAATATTATAAAAACTTTTATTAATATTTTTATTTGATTCTAACTTTTCAGTATCAATCCATTTAATATTAACTTTTGCATTATTGTATACACCCGCATGAACCAATGCTTCTAAAATACTCTTATAAGCATCATGAAGACCATTATATTTTCCACAGATAGCTATATTTATAGAATGCTTTGGGTTTTTATAATTTTTAATGAATCGAGTAAGAGGTACGATGTTTTTATGACGCATACCTCCTTTTAATTTCAATTCTTTTATAATTATCTTATCAAAATTTTGTTTATATAAAACTAAAGGTATTTCATAAATAGTTTCTACATCTGGAGATTCAAAAACATGAGACTGTTCAACATTGCAAAATAATCCAAGCTTATATTTTAATTTATCATTAAGGTGAGCATCATTTTCAGTTCTACATACTAAAATATCTGGCTCAATACCAATTTCTCTTAAACGCATTACACTATGTTGTGTAGGTTTTGTTTTAATTTCAGCAGCTGCATTTATATATGGTAACAGAGTTGTATGTATAACAAGACTATTATTTTTTCCCTGCTCTAAAATAAGCTGTCTTATAGCTTCATAAAAAGGCTGTCCTTCAATATCACCTACAGTTCCGCCAACCTCTGTAATCACAACATCATATTTTTTACGTGGGTTTACAGACAAGATCTTCTTTTTTATTTCATCGGTAATATGCGGGATAACCTGAATCGTTTCTCCCAAATAATCTCCGCGCCTTTCTCTTTCTAAAACATCCCAATAAACTCTTCCGGACGAAGTCGTATTCTTTGAACTTAAATCAACATCAATAAATCTTTCATAATGGCCCAAATCTAAATCAGTCTCAGATCCATCATCTAAAACAAATACTTCCCCATGCTGGTATGGATTCATAGTTCCAGGGTCAACATTCAAATAAGGGTCTAACTTTTGGATAGTAACTTTATATCCTTTAGATTTCAACAAATAACCTAGAGACGAGGCAACAATACCCTTTCCTAAACCAGAAAGAACACCTCCAAAAACATAAACATATTTAATTTCTCTTTTATTATTTATCATTTTAATTAATAGTTAGATAATATATAATTTAGTTAATTTTGAAATAGTATGAATACATTAAAAAATATTTTTATATTAAAATAATGTCAAATATATCAGAAATATTACTAAAGAGTGAACATTGCAAAATATTAAAAATTGCTGGGGAAGTTGGTGACGCCCTAAATGTTAATACATACCTAGTTGGAGGTTATGTAAGAGATATTATTCTTGGGAATAAATTAAAAGATATTGACATAATGGTCGAAGATAGAGTATTCGAATATTCAAAAAAACTATCAAAAAAATTAAATGTAAATAAAACAGTAGAGTTTGAAAAGTTTTTAACGGTTAAAATTCCTTACTCCGTATGTGAAATTGAAGTTGCAAATGCTAGACAAGAGACCTATGATAAAGACTCAAGAAAACCTAAAACGGTTGAATTAACCACCGTTGAAAATGATTTAATAAGAAGAGATTTCAAAATAAACTCTATCGCATCATCATTAAACAATAAAAACTTTGGGCTACTGGTTGATCCATTTAATGGCCTAGTTGATATAAACAAAGGTCTGATTGATACTCCTACAGATCCTGATACAACATTTATAGATGATCCTCTGAGAATGCTTAGAGCAATACGTTTTTCAGCTCAATTAGAGTTTAAGATGCATCCTAGAATAATGAAAAGCATTAAGGATAATAAGGAACGAATTAAAATTATTTCACAAGAGCGAATAACTGATGAGATAATAAAAATTTTAAGATCAAATAAGCCCAGTATTGCCTTTTATTTTTTAAAGGAACTAGATTTTTTAAAATTAATTTTCCCAGAACTTGATATCATGTCAGGTGTAGAGGTTATAAATAATATGGGGCATAAAGATGTTTTTATACATACACTAGAGGTTGTGGATAACGCAGCAAGATTATCAAATAAGATGGAAATACGATTTGCAGCGCTTGTTCATGACATAGCTAAACCTCCAACAAAAAGATTTGACAAAAAAAAGGGATGGACTTTTCATGGACACGAAGAAATAGGTAGACGGATGCTTGTTAAAATTGCAAAAAGAATGAAAATATCAAACGATCTAAGAGATTATCTTATGATATTAACAAAATTACATTTACGTCCCATTGCTCTTGCTAAAAAAGAAATTTCTGATAGTGCGGTAAGAAGAGTTATGTTTGAAGCTGGTGATTTTATTGATGATTTAATGATACTTTGCAGGGCAGATATAACTACTAAGAACCCTAACAAAATAAAAAAATATATGAATAATTTTGAGCGTGTTGATATGCTTATGAAAAATGTTAAAATGAAAGATGAAATGAAAGCATTCCAATCTCCAGTAGGTGGAAAAGAAATCATGAAAACTTTTTCTTTAACAGAGGGAAAAATAGTTGGTCAAATTAAAAAGGCTATTGAAAATGCTATTCTAGATGAAGAAATCCCAAATACTTATGATGATGCTTACAAATATATGATAAAAATAAAAGACGAGTTTATAAAAAACTAACCTAAAATCATACCAACAAGCAACACTATGTCACTTACATTAATCGTTCCATCCTGATTCAAATCACCATATTCCACTTGACATTCATCTGCATTAGAAGTTCCTAATACAAATCCTACTGAAACAACCACATCAGAAACATTAATATTAGAGTCTCCATTAACATCACCCATTGAATAGCCTGCACATGCAGAACCAATAGAAATTTGAGCTATATATGGAGCTTTATTATATCCAGTAACTGTTAGAGTAACTTCTGAATAAGAATCTAAATTACTTTCAGAAACAATAACACATGAGTTAGAAGAGTTTAAATAGCATGAACCTAAATAATCCCCATTATATGATAGTGCGCCAACAACATGATCATTATTACCACTAACCGTAATTTCAAGATTAGGCTCTGATAAATCCATCGAATCACTGTGACTAACATTTAATGATGATGGCGTATTTGTTCTAAGCTCTACACTAGGGTCTCCAAACAATGTCCAATGATCTGTTTCATCATAACCGCTAGAACCATATTCATCATTCATTTTTAAACATCCATTCCAAGAAATACCACCAAATGAATATTTTCTATTATTTGAATAATTTTCCACTAAAATATCAACCATTTCATCTTGAGCCTCCATTGGAGGTGCCCAGCCTTGGTAAACAGTTGACATAAATGTAGCAACAGCTCCAGTTGGAGTACCATTATTTGTTGCTCTTAAAAATTCCTCTCCTAGACATGTTCCATCACCAAAATCACCACTTTTACATCCAACAGTGCACACAAAAGGAAGTTCATTTTCATTAGTCAGCTGATTCACATCACCTGTATTAAAATTTGATGTTACCCAAACATCTGTATCGCCATGGCCAGTATAATGTATAATACCCATTCCATTATTAATAGAATTTCTAACCATAGAATCTGAAGGATTTCCATTAGCATCTTGTCCTCCTTGAGACCCCTCATACATTTCTTCAACTGAAGTATAATAATAATCAATTAAATCATCCCTCATGTTTTGAGCATGCTGCCAATCTCCTTCACCTCCATCATGACCACTCCCTTGACCTTCATTTGACGCAATCATAAGACCTCTTTTATACCAATTTGCATTAGACTGAGGGTATTTTTCATAATTAATTGTTCTTTCAACCGCTGTATTGACATGAGATGAATTTTGAGCTGAAAATCTTCCAACAAATATTTCAGGATAAGAATCATTCCCAGATAAATACCCATAACAAATATCACACTCTCCATCACTCCAGCCAGAACCAACAGTAAATGTTGGAATTTGATCTTTATCTCCAACAAATAGAACATATACCAAATTATTGTTATCATAAAAATTATCAATATAATTTTTTATTGCATTTGCGCTATTTCCGGCTTGAGACTTTGGTACTAGCGTTGTTTTAATTCCTTTTTGATTTTTCCAATCAACAAAATCAGACATTTCATCGCAAAAATCATCATAACAAATTACAAGCATCTCACCTTCTTCAGATATTGGAGTATATCTATAATCATATTCGAAATTGATAAATCTTTCCATATACATATAAGAATAATCTTTTGTAAATTTTTTATCATTTGATACTGTTCTATAAAATTGATTTTGAGTATTACTACCGTCAAAAGCTATCTTTAAGACAACCTTATTATATACTCTCATTACTTTATTAACAGGATTATACTGAAAAGGATTAAGCTGAACAACCTGGCCTCTAAAATCTCTCAAAATATAAGGATCATTTATAGTGTACAAATCACCTGGGAAATTTACATTTTTATTATAAATATCACCCTTTACATAAGGAATTGTTTTAATATCAATATTTCTTGTTGGGTTTCCTTTGGATGGTATAATATTCATATTTTTATAATCAGTATATTCAGAAGATAAAACAGTCACAGAGATTGATGAAAAATCAGGAATAATAAATGAACGATTAATATGTGGTAATTGAGGCTTATTTTTTTCAATTAAATTAGGCTCATCTTTTAAAGAGATTTCATTAAACACTTCATTTTCAAATGAAACTAAATCAGATGAAAAATCATTAATAGAATATTCAACAACAACATACTCATCGTTATTTTCAATAACATTTACTGTTACACTTGAAAACAAAAATGAACAACATAAAATAAATATTAATCTAAAGTTTATACTTTTCATACACACTCCTAAAATCTTTTTTAATAATAGCCTTGATTACTATAATGAATCTATTAAAAATGTAGTTAGTTACCCAATTTTAAATTATTTCAAAGTGTAACAAAAAAGGCCTCCAATGGAGGCCTTTTTCATTATAAATACAATTTATATATTATTTAAGAAGCATTAACTTCTGAGTTGCAACATCGTTAGCTGTAATAGCTCTAACAAGATAAACACCACTTGCTAAATGACTTGCATTAAAGTTAACCATATGACCAGCATTACTTGCTTCCATATACCCATCAACTAACGTTGCCACTTTTTGACCTAAGATATTGTATACGTTAACCGATACAAAACCAGCCTCTGGAACAACAATATTTAATTGAGTTGAAGGATTAAATGGATTTGGTCCAGTTACCTTAACATCAAAACTAACAAGCTCAACAGTTTCTTCAACAGAAACATCGCCCGATTGATTCACAACATGAACAGACTCAACAACCATATCACCATCAAATGTAGCGATATCATTTATTGAATGAGATCCATCTGTTACCAATATTAATGTTGTCTGATTATCAACTGTTTTATATTCAGAAACATAAGCATCAGAAAGCTCTATTTCAAAACTAGAATCATGAGATAATGTCAATTGAACACCTTGAACAAAACCATTAGATTCTAATTTTAATGCATTTTCTGAAACCATTAATACTGCTTCTGAAGCATCATCAGCAGAAGATAATCTTCCGTTTAAGATTACATTCACAAGAGCAACAACATCACTCACATTAACAGCACCATCACTATTCATATCTGCACAGCTAGCATCAAGACCTGATCCAAGGATAGAATTTACTAGATATACGATATCTGACACATTAACATTACCATCTTGAGTAACATCACCATCAATAGGGCAAGATGGAGAATCAATACATGCAATGTCACTTAAAGGTGTCTCATAAGAAGGATCTGTATCATATGCACTAACAGCATAGCAACCAACAGGAGAAACTGTTACATTTCCAGCATCATCCATATCTGCTGCTACTTGGAATGTAGTTCCAGTAGTTGTTCCACCTATATTAGTCCAATTTCCATCAGCTGTTTCTTTATAAACATTAAAACCAAGAGCTGCTCTGTAAGTATTATTATCATTTGGAGAACCATTTAAATCAACTTTAAGCTGATAATCTGTCATTACCCCAAAACCTTCAGAAACACCATAATCAGTTTTTTCTAAAAGCATTCCACTATCATGGATTTTAGGTACTTCTACCTCAAAACCAGCAAATGCTTGATTTAACATAGCCCACTCTTTAGAACCAAATTCTAAATTAGAAATTTGACTTTTAATATCATTTAACTTAGTAGCATTTGCTACTTCATCAACAATAAATGGAGCTATATTTATAACTCTTGCTGTAGATGAAGCAAATGGAACTGTAAATGATTCTGTATGAGA
>CEWO01060390.1_pt1 | contig 12430 bp, 6 predicted proteins | sample 361561 | NCBI WGS metagenome assembly CEWO01 (sample SAMEA2623627, study PRJEB7988) | marine metagenome | isolation source: saline water (ENVO:00002010), including
TTACGAAATCTTAATAAGTGGATGAGGAAACAAAGAGTATCTAAAACTATACCGCTTATTAGCACGAAGTCATATATTAAAAGGCAGCCAAAAGGAGTAGTGCTTGTGATTGCTCCATGGAATTATCCTTTCCAGCTTACTATTATGCCACTACTATCTGCTCTGGCTTCTGGTAATTCAGTGGTTTTGAAACCCTCTGAAAAAACTCCTCATGTTTCATCACTGATATCAAGAATGGTGTCTGAGTTATTTGAGATTCATGATGTTTCTGTATTTGAAGGAGGAGAGGAAACAGTTTCAGAATTATTGAAGAATAAATTTGACCATATATTATATACAGGAGGAACCGCGGTAGGTCAGATTGTTATGGAAAAGGCCGCAAAGACGCTTACACCTGTAACACTAGAGCTTGGAGGCAAATGCCCTGCAGTCATTGATTCTAGCGCTAATATTAAAGAAGCGGCTAAAAAGATTGCTTACTTTAAATTTATGAATACGGGGCAAACCTGTGTTGCACCTGATTATGTGCTTATTGATAAAAAGCTAAAGACTTCTTTTATTAAAAATATTAGTGCTTATATAAATAAGATGTATGGTGATGTTAATTTAATCGATAATAATAAAGATTATGGAAGGATTGTTAATCAAGATCATTCAAAGCGCTTGATTTCTGCACTAGAACAGACAATTGGTTCAGGGGATGTTTTAAGATTGGGAGGAAAGCACAATCAGTCAGATTGCTTTATGTCTCCTACTATTATTGAGTCTAATTTTAATTCTCCTATTATGAGCGAAGAAATATTTGGGCCTATTCTCCCTATTATAGAATATGATGATTTTTCAGATGCGATTAATTGTGTTAATCAGTTAGATAGTCCTCTATCTCTTTATATCTTCTCAAAGAATAGAGCTAATATTGATTGCTTTATTAGCAGCACTCAGTCTGGCGGCGTAGGCGTGAATGATGTGTCTCTGCACCTTGTTCATAGCAAGCTTCCGTTTGGGGGTGTTGGGAAGAGTGGTATAGGAAGGTATCAGGGAAGGTTTGGCTTTGAAGAGTTTTCTCATATAAGGCCTGTTATTAAAAATATTGATCCCAGTCCTCTAAAGATGCTCCATCCGCCATATCAAAATAGAGTCCAAAAAATGGTTAAAATCTTAAAAAAATGGCTCTAATTAGGTCGGTTAAAGTAAAATATTATGTTTTTTAATAACAATATAAATAATTGTTTTTAATAGACTTAAGATGTTTTTATTCAAAAAACACTTAAAGTAATACATTAAATACTTTGCACGTATGTTTTTTTATGTGTAAACTAGCCCCAGCTTAGCACTAGAAGGTTTAAAGTGCATATAGCGCGCGTAAGAAAGTCAGACTAAATAATTGCCTCGTGTAGTTGTGGGGCGTACAAATAAAGAAGTAATAAAACTAAATAGGAGAAAAACAACTATGAAGTTAAGAAACATTTTAATAACGGCAGCTGCTGTAGGTTTTATGTTTGCAAGTGCAAACAGAGTAGGTGTTGTTGGTTATTCTGCAGGTGATTATAGTGATATGGATACATATCCTCATATGGCTGCAGGTCAGAATGTTGCATACACAATGGGTGATGATTTCACTGCTGTGTGGACAGAAGATGGTACTACTTGGGGTTTCTCAAGAAACGGTGGTAATACTGCTGAGTTACTAAACATGAAATGGTCAAACGGAACATATGGTGTTGCTTTTGGTCTAAACATGGATTCAGGTAATGGTGGTGATGTTGCTGCTGAAACTACAATGGACCTTGGCTTTGGAATGAACTTAGCTGGTTGGGACATGGGTTTCTCAATGGAAACTGTTGAAGGTGGTGATATGTCTTTAAGTGCTAGAGGAGCTTTAGGGTTCTGGGCATTTGATACTATGACATTTAACTATTCTTCAGGTGGTCCTACTGGTTCAGAGTATACTACAATCGATGTTAACATGTATAGTGTTAATGATTGGGGTGCTGCTACTGGAATGTTCGCAATGGGTTTTGAAAATACTGATGCATTAAACGGTGCTACTTTGTTTAACACTGGTAATACTGATGCTATCTCATTGCTAACTACTGGTTTTAGTGTTGAAAGCACTTTGACTGACTGGTGTGACCTAAGAGTTGGATATGATACTAAATTCAATCTTGCTGCTGAAGATGGTGGCGTTGAAAGCTGGGATTCATTCTCTGCTGGTGTTGGATTTAACTATGGTTCAGTTCAGTTAGATATGGTACTTTCTGATTTAGGTGCTATGGTTACTAACCCTATCCATTATCTAAATGGTAGAAATGATACTGCTTTATCAACAATGTGGACTTTATCGTACACTTGGTAAGCAAGTAAAGACGTAAATTTTTAAGAAGTACGTTTCGTCGAAAAGAAAGGCTCCTGATTGGAGCCTTTCTTATTTCTAGGAGATTCTTTAAGTTTTAATACCGTATTTATGAAATTACATTGGAAAATAATAATATCGATGATTGTGGGTGTGGGAGTAGGTTTTTTGTTCCATTCATCAGGGTATCAAGATAATACTTTCTATAACCTAATTATACTCTTAGGTGATCTGTTTATTCGATTGCTGAAGATGGTGATTGTCCCCTTAGTATTTACGTCTATTATTATAGGGGTATCCTCTATAAAAGATCGAACTAAAATAGGTCGATTAGGATTTAAAACCTTTTTGTATTATATCTCAACAAGCCTCATTGCTATTTTGATTGGACTTTTTCTGGCTAATACGATACAGCCTGGTATTGGAGCTTCTACCATATCAAGCGCAGGTGCTTATGATACCAGTCAATTAAGCTCATCATCGTCTATGCTTGATATCTTAAAAAGAATGATTCCAACAAATCCTATATCAGCATTTGCTAATGGAGATATGCTGGCAATCATATTCTTTGCTGTATTTTTTGGAATTACCTTAAGCTTTGTTGATTCGAAAAAATCATCACCCATTATTAAGGTTATTGAGTCTATATATAGTGTTGTAATTAGAATGACTCAAATTATCATTAGCCTAGCTCCTATTGGAGTATTTGGATTAATGGTAAAGGCAGTTTCTAATTCTGGGCTTGATATTTTTAAGGATTTGGGTTGGTATGCTGCCACCATTGCCTCAGGACTATCAATTCATTTATTTATAGTGTTGCCTATTATTTTAATTTTTCTTGTTAGAGTAAATCCTTTAGAGCATTTTAGAGCAATGGCGCCTGCTATGGTAACCGCATTTTCAACAAGCTCTTCAAGTGCTACTCTACCCGTTACGATGAAATGTGTTAGGGATAATGTTAAGGTTTCAAATGGAACGACAAGTTTTGTGTTACCTATGGGCTCAACGATCAATATGGATGGAACCGCGCTATATGAATGTGCTGGAGTTTTATTTATCGCTCAAGCTTTAGGAATTCCTCTTGATGCAGGACAGCAGTTTATTGTTGTTTTTACTGCGTTACTTGCATCTATTGGTGCTGCAGGTATCCCTAGTGCAGGTCTTGTGATGCTTTTTACCGTGACTGAAGCTGTAGGACTTCAAAGTGATGCAGTAGCCGTTTGGGTTGGCTCTATGCTTGCTATTGATAGGCCTCTTGATATGTTTAGAACGATGGTTAATATATCAAGTGATAGTGTTGGGGCTGCGGTAATTGCTAAATCAGAAGGTGAGAAGCTTTACTCTGAGTAACTTAGATTAACTAAACTGTTTAATAAAGTTTAGAGAATCATCTTGATTAATCATTACCTCACATATTTGAGCTTTATTCATATCTAAGTTTTTAAATTCCTCAAAAGTAGTAATTAAGGTGTAATCTATATTATAAGATTTTGTAATAGCTTCAAAATTTTGGTTATGACTTCTTCGAACAAATTGATTGAAAGTAGATAAATCCATTTTATTAGATAGAGGAAGTTGACTAAAAATTGATCCCCCTCTATTATTAATAATAAAAACAGTTAAATCAGCTTCTATCTCAGATAAGATTTGAAGCGATCCGATATCATGCATGAAACTTTGGTCTCCAATGACTAGATAATTATTTTTATTGAATGATTGAGCGATTCCAAGCGCTGTTGCAATATTGCCGTCAATTCCGCTGGCACCTCTATTTGATAGTATGTGAATATTTTTATCATAAGCTCGATTACTAAATGAGTTAAATGCGCGAATCATAAGTGAATTTCCAATAAATAGATTTGAATTATCTGGGAGAATGTTGATTAGCTCATTTGCAAAAGAGTATTCATTTATTTTGACATCTTTAGAAAGAGACGCTATTTTTTGTTTGGCTAGGGCATCTTGGTTTATAAATGAATCCAGCCACCTTGAGTCTTTTTCATAATCTAAATAGTCATCAATATTCTCTGCAAAAGAATCTATGGATATTTCAATAGGGTTTACATCATCATTGAACGCATCTCTTAATCGTATTAGATGAGTAATCTCGTTATTTTTTTCGAGTAATGATAAAAGTTTTTTGGATAAAGGTTTCCTTCCAAATCGCAGGATTAAATCAGGGTTTATATCTTCAGTAAAATGATCATAAAACGATATGACTTGATTTTCACCCTTTATATTTGAACTGATATCAGATAAAATAGGAGAGCCTATTTTATGAGCGATATCTAAAATAGCATCGCTATTCTTTTTCAAATCACTTTGCCCGCATATAATAACTGGGTTTTTTACTACGGTCTTATTTTTGATTGAGCTAGGATGATTTTTTAATGACTCAATTTTTTTTAGCTGAATAGTTGATTTTTTATAGATTTCTTGAGAATTGATAAGAGGCTCATCAAAGTGAATATTAATGTGCACCGGTCCCTTAGATGATATTTTTTTATTCTCAACGATTCCCATTGATGCGTGGAATGCGACATTTATTTTATTACAAATAGAATCTAAGTCGTCTGATAGTGAATTAATTTTTTCAAAATGAAGAGAATATTTCCCGTAAATATTATCCTGGTAAATAGTTTGATTCGAGCCCGTATCAATAGATTGAACAGGCCTGTCTGCGCTTATAATAATAAGGGGAGTCTCGCTCATGTAAGCTTCAATTATGGCAGGAAAAAAATTAGCAAGTGCTGTTCCGGACGTGCACGATAAAGCAACCGGTCTATCTGTTTTCTTGGCCATGCCAAGCGCATAAAATCCAGCAGCCCTTTCATCAAGTATGGAATGCATTTTTAGAGAGCTTTTTGACAGAGCTTCAATCATAGGAGCATTACGTGCTCCTGGAGACACACATACATTAGAAACATTTAACTGTTCTAATAGATTTGCAATCAGATTACTTATCTGGATATTATTACTCATGATTTAATACCGATAATATAGAATTAAACTTCATTTCAGATTCACTATATTCTGATTCAGCATCAGATTCTTTAGTGATTCCGCAGCCTGCGTATATATGAATCTTTTCTTCTTTTGCGATACCTGATCGAATGGCTACCTTGAAATTTGAATTATAATTGGAATCTATCCATCCAATAGGACCTGAGTACCAACCTCTGTCATGTTTTTCAAGAGTGTCAATATTATGAATCGCGATATTTTTAGGATACCCTGCTACGGCTGGAGTTGGATGCAAATTATATATCATATCAAATGGATTGGTCCCTTCTTTCAGATTACATTTTATAGCTGTCTTTAGATGTGTCATCTTTCCAAGATTTATTGTAGCAGGCTTTAATTCAGTATTTTCATTATATGAAAAGTTGGATATTTTTTCTTTAATATCATTTACTACAAAAAGATGTTCTTTTAATTCTTTAGGAGAAGCTTCCTCTGTTTTTGAATCAAATGTACCTGCGATTGCTTCAGAATAAAATTGATTGCCTTTAGTTTTAAATAGTGTCTCAGGCGTAACTCCAAAGAATACATCACCATCTTTAAAGTCATATAGAAAGGTAGCGCATTTTGGAAATTTATTTTCACATTGAGCTATAAAATCAAGCTGAGATTGTGTGTTGAATTTAAATTGATAAGTTTTTTTTCTAGATATTACAACTTTTTCAAGCTCCGTATCCTTAATTAAGGTTTTAGATTTATCAATCATACTATAGAAATCTTGCTTAGAGGTTTCATTTTCAAGTATAAGGTTTTGATTAGGTTTACTTTTATCTATAGATTGAATTTGGGGTTCGTTAATTTTTTCATTAATTGTAAAAAGATTTTTAACACCCTCCTTATCCATATATAAGTATTTAGGGATGAATATTTTGCCTCTAGGTACGTTGCTCCAAGTAGAATTCTTTTGCTTTATATCGATATTAAAAGCACTTGCAATAAATACCATAGGAATATTTAAATCACTCTTAATATCTTTTAATATTTTTTGATAGTAAGTTGATAAGCTTTTAAATTCTTCAAGGCTTTTAAATTCAGAAGATAGAAATAAATCAATGGCTGCTATTTTAACTTCTCCAGGCTGATTCCAAAAGAATTTAGGTGTGTTTTGATAGCAGTCTTGAAAGTAAGCATCCTCAATACTTATGTTATTTTCAAGCTTCTTATGATTTATTTTTAGTTTTGGCATTGTATTCATATTTAAAATTGTAGATACGTGTTAAATTTAGTATATATTTAATAATAAATTTTAATCATGAATAAATTTTCTCATAAAGGTTCAGAAAAGAAAAAATTAGTCACTCGGCTTTTTAATGATATTGCAAGGCGATATGATTTTCTTAATCATTTTTTTAGTTTTGGAATCGACTATTATTGGAGAAGCCGATTGGTTAAATCAATTGGTCCTAAAAAAGAATACGTGGTGCTTGATGTTGCAACCGGTACTGGGGATGTTGCATTTAAATTGGCACCTAGAACTAAGCAGGTGACTGGAATTGATATTGCGAGCAATATGATTGATTTAGCCAATAAGAAAAAAGATAAGAAGAGAGCAGTCAATACAGATTTTTTAGTAGGAGATGCAGAAAACTTACCTTTTGAAGATAATACCTTTGATGTAATTACGATCTCTTATGGATATCGAAATATTTCAGATCAGCCAAAAGCACTTAAAGAGTTTAATCGTATTCTTAAAAATAAAGGACGATTGTTTATATTAGAATTTTCAGAGCCAACCAATCGATTGATTGGCCCTTTATATAAACTCTATTCGTATAAGGTAATGCCTTTTGTTGCATCAATATTTACGAAGAAGTATGCCTATGACTATCTCCCTGAATCGATTGACATGTTTCCTACCAGAGCAGAGATAAAAAAGACCTTAGAAGATAATTATTTTTCTGATGTTGGTATTGTTGACATGACATTTGGGATTAGCAGTATTTTCTCTGCTCAAAAAAATGAAAAACAGTAAAATACTTGCTCAGGTTGGGCTAGTCTTTACAACCCTTGCTTGGGGAGCAACATTTGTTCTGGTTAAAGAGGCCTTAAATGATGCTAATCCTTTTATTTTTGCATTCTATCGCTTTTTGTTGGCTGCATTAGCCATCCTTCCTTTTGCTTTTTTAAACGATAGAAAAATATTTTCTAATTTTAACTCCCATGAAATAAAGGGAGGGATTTTATGTGGATTATTATTATATCTAGGGTATGGTTTTCAGAATTATGGACTAGAAATCACAACTCCTAGTAAGTCCGCATTTATAACGAGCATGAGTATCTTGCTTGTACCAATATTTGTATTTTTTATTAAAAAGAAAAAAATTAATTCTCACTTATGGATATCTATCCTTATTGCTACCGCTGGACTTTATCTCTTGCTAGATCCTGGCAATGTTACCATTATTGAAAATCAATATTCCTCAGAGTCATTTATTCCTAATATAGGTGATTTTCTGACTTTTGGATGTGCCGTATTTTTTGCGATCCATATCATCATCCAAGGAGATTTTGTACTTAAAAAGATTAATATAGTGCGATTCTTTGTGATTCAGTGTCTAGCTGTATCAGTTATGTCCCTGCTATCTGCTTTCATTATATCAGACTATACAGTAGACTGGAGCTTTCAATTAGTCAACGGTATTGTTATTACAGGAATTATTGGTACTACGGTTGCTATCTTTATAATGGTCTGGGCCCAAAAGAAGCTATCTCCATCTGAGACAGCGATTATTTTTAGTATGGAGCCCGTTTTTGCAGCGATTTTTTCAATTATTTTAGGAGTTGAAATCTTTAGCTTGATGCAGTGGGTTGGAGGAGCGGTTGTTGTATTGGCTGTAATCTACTATAGTCTAATGGGTTCATAATTAAGCTTGTGATTTACCTCAATTTGTATTCCATAATTAAAATCATTAAATTCACGTCTGTCTCTAGGAGGAGAACTATGAAATATTTATTATCTTTAATTTTTACCTTTAGTTTAGTTTTTAGTCAAGATGATTATTCAAGTTGGCTGAATCATAAAGACATCTCCGTTAGCGGGTATCAGGTTGATATTTCCGATTATCCACTGCAATTAAACATTGTAAGAGAATCATCAATGAGCCAAGATTTATCAGATTTAAGGTTTTCTGATAATGATGGAAACTCACTAAGCTACTTCATCGAAAGTAGTGGTGATAGCTGGATTAATGCATGGGTTAGGCTAGGTGTTGTTAGCTCTGATTCTTATGTCATAAGACTATACTATGGAAATGATACTGCTCAAAGTGAATCTAATCCCCAAAATGTTTTTGATATTTATGAGGATTTTGAAAATTCTGGATGGGATACTTCTAGTGATTGGATAATCAATCAACAAAATGGTGCTGGATATCAGTTTGATGGAGATTTCTTATCTATAGATGTTGGTACAACAGATAATTTTATTTCCATTGATTCAAACGAAACCTTTGATTTATCAAATTCATATTCAATTTCATGGAGGATTAAAGCAGAAACAGATAGAGGACATTTTTTTACAGGAATAGCTGATGGAAATAATAAGTCAAGAACTGACCAAGGTGGATATAATTATGGTGAAGGTTTTGGCCTAAGATGTAACCATGAGGAACAATTCTTTGTTTCTTCATCTAATGGGTTGTCTGAGGTTGAGATAGTATCAAATGATGAGCAATTTCAAAATATTGAAATGGTTAGACACAGTAATGGTTTGATTGAAGTTTTTGTTAATAATGAGACTGTTTTATCAGAATTTTATGAGAGCAATGCGACCTCCAATTCTTTGCCCTTCTATTTTTGGGCGAACGGCTGGGATAATGGAAACAGAACTGTTTGGATTGATGATTTAACTGTAAGGAAAGTTATTCCTAATGAAGGTTTGATTGTAGAATGGATAGAAAATATTGAAGGTTGTACAGATGAAGCTGCTGAAAACTATAATCCGTATGCAAACTTAGCTGATGGTAGCTGTGAATATAGTGGAGATTGTGGGCTCTATTTTGATGGTGAGGATGATTACATTTCAAGCGATGATTTTCAAACATCAAGCTCTCAGAATTCTGTTTATTTTTCTTTTTCAACGACTGATGATTCGACGGATTCAGATGGAGATTTAAATGTAATTTTTTCAACTTATGAAGGAGATTCTCCTTCTCACATAGAAATTGGGACTCGAGGTGGATATCTAGGGTATTGGGTTAGAAATAGTAACGATGAAAGTTTTTATGGAGATCAGCTATGCAATATTTTTGTAGCTGATGGACAAAGACATGATTTTGGTATGAATATAGATCATCAGAATGATAGAATTAGAATACATATTGATGATCAAGTTTGCGATTATGATGGGGTAAATTCTACTGGTTATTTAGAAATATCTAATACATTAAATATTGGAAGACAAAGTCAGAGTCATGGCAATTATTTTAATGGCAAGATATCAGATGTTGTGTTTTGGGCAACAGATGTTAATTTTAATGAATTGGGCTATGATTATTTGAACTATAGCGGAACAAATAACTATGGTGGAACCTACAGTGAGCAATATAGAATGCAATGGAGGTTTGATGAGTGTAATGGCGATATTGTTTATGATTTATCAGAACATGGAGGACCAAGTGTTGAGGGAAACATAAATGGAGCTACATGGTTTATGAATATTCAAGGATGTACTGATGAGTATGCATGTAACTATGATGAAGAAGCTAATACTGATGATGGTAGCTGTGATTATGAAGATTTATGTGGTGAGTGCGGTGGGAATAACTCCTCTTGTGAAATTATTACTGATATAGATGGAAATGAATATGGATCTGTTACTATTGGTAATCAAGTTTGGATGAAACAAAATTTAAAAACAGCTAATTACAATAACGGAGATGCTATACCTACAGATTATAATGCTGATGATTGGGACAATTTATCTGAAGGTGCATACTCAACATATGATGACAATGATTTAAATAAAGATATTTATGGAAATTTATATAATTGGTGGGCAGCAAATGACGATAGAGGTGTTTGTCCTGTAGGTTGGGAATTACCTTCTGAATCTGATTGGTCTAGTCTAGTTAGTTATCTAGGAGGACAAGATGTTGCTGGTGGAAAATTAAAACAGCAAGGGCTTAATTATTGGAATGCTCCAAATGGAGGCGCAACTAATGAAAGTGGGTTTTCTGCACTGCCTGCAGGCACAAGGCATTCCAATGGTGGTCTAGATTATGAATATATTGGAGATATGAGCAATTTTTGGAGTACTGGAACAACAAGTGAAGCAAACGGATTGAATTATCTGCTCAACAATGATAGCGGATATATTAACATCACTGGAAACGGAAAAGGTTGGGGAGGTTCTATAAGATGTCTTAAAGAAAATATTGAAGGCTGTACAGATCAATATGCTTGTAATTATAATGAAGAAGCAAATATAGATGATGGTAGTTGTGATTATGCATGTCATGATAATGGTGATAATGGGTTAATATTTGATGGACAAGATGATTACATTAAAGTTGAAAAATCTTTGGACATAAATAATTATTATACAATTAACGCCTGGGTAAAGAGAGAAAGTAATGATTATAATGCAATATTCTGGTATGGTGATGAACAAGGTAGTTGGATTGAGATTTATACACAAGGACAGGGAGTAAATGGCGGTAGTGATGATGGTAAGTTAACAATTGCTCATAATAGAGGCTTAGATAATTCTTCTAATACTGTTTTTAATTATTTTACTCCATTTCCAGTAGGAGAGTGGGTGTTTCTATCTGTTATTTACGGAGGGTCTGTGCAAACAGAGAATGTAAATGTTTACTATAATGGAGTTCATCAAGGAGGAGCTACAATTCCTTTAAATAATTTGCCTGAAACAGAGAGTTTTTTAATAGGAAAAATGAGTCCTGTTTGGGGAGATACATATTTAGAAGGTAATATAGATTATTTTGATATTTGGAATATTTCTTTAAATCCTGATGAGATCATTTCTGTCATGAATGATAATGATTTAGATAATGATTTAACAGATATAGGTTTAATTGCAAGGTATAAAATAAATCAAGGTAATGAAGGCCTCTTTCCGAATATCTTAATTGATGACTCTGGAAATGGTAATCATGGTACAATAAGTGGAGCTACATGGTTTGATAATAATACTATTTTAGGTTGCATGGATCCGTTAGCAGAAAATTATAATGAAGAAGCAACTTTAGATGACAATAGCTGCACGGGAGGTCCAATTAATCATTCTTCTTTCACGTTTGCAGGTGAGTTTGATAATGGCTATTATTACATTTCAAAAAATGAATCTTATGCCAATGATGCTATACAGGAATGTGAATATAGCAATGGAAATTTAGTTAGTATTAGCTCGCAGCAAGAGAATGATTTTGTTTCATCTTTAGTTCCTGGAGTTCAATTTTGGATAGGGCTTACAGATGAAGGTTCAGAAGGAAATTTTGAATGGGTTGATGGTTCGGTTTATGATTATCAGAATTGGGCTCCTACAGAACCTAGTAATTCAGGCCCTAATGGAAATGAAGATCACACTCTTATTAATGCACCTGAAGGCTGGAGCGATCCATTTGATGGATTTTGGAATGATGTTGATGGAAACCACGAACCGTATCTATTCGTTTTAGAATATAGAGAAGTTGAAGGCTGTACTTATGAGTATGCGCTTAATTACAATCCTAATGCTAGTGATGATGATGGCAATTGTATCTTTTATGATTCATGCCAGTCGCTTTTTGTAGATAACTCTGATATCAATTCTGGTAATTATTTTCTACAAAATGATGATGGCTCTTACGAAACCCATTGTATGAAATATGGAACGGATGTCTATACTCTTACCTCAAGAATTACAAACAGCGGAACAAATTGGCAGATTGCAGACCATTATTCTGAAGGAGATGATAATAATTGGGAGAATGACAATCTTTTTGGAGACTTGAATGATTTACAAAGTGACTATAAAGGACAAGCATATATAGATGTGTCTGGTAAATCTGTATTGATATCATATAATGGTATAAATCAAAACAATATACTTTTAAA
>CEWO01069245.1_pt1 | contig 12414 bp, 14 predicted proteins | sample 361561 | NCBI WGS metagenome assembly CEWO01 (sample SAMEA2623627, study PRJEB7988) | marine metagenome | isolation source: saline water (ENVO:00002010), including
ATGAATGATCCGCATGATTATGATTTTTCTCCAAGAGCTAATATGGATGGTAACGTGTTACAAATACAAAATGAAGATGATTCAGAATCAATTTCTACAATAGAATTAGATAATGAACAAATGAATACTGTAGAGAGAGACAGACTTGTAGAATTAAGAGTAAAATTCTCTGTCCATGGTATGCATGGTGTTTTGACTCATAAGACAAAGATCTCTAGAGATGGTCCAAATTCGAAGAAATTAGCTGAGCCAAGATGGAAAACTGTACTTCCTATAGTATTGTAATTTAGCTCAACTAACGCATAGGTGGGGAATATTGTACGCCACCTTCAGATACTAATGCGTTCAGTGTTCCAGATCTAGAAATCAAACACCCGGTCATTGAATCTGAACCACTATATCCATCGTAACTTCCATCACAAAAAGCATCATCATAAGCCTCTCCATAATTTCCAACTTCTTCTAGTACTGATTGCATCCAGGTATTTGAGAGTGGATTACTCTCAGTACCAAGTCCAAGGTTTTCGTTCAACAGCCTATCTATTGAAGGTTTACTGGTATCTGCATTCTGATAATTATTTGAGGTAATTCCTAATTCTTCTGCAGTTATCATCCCATACCAAACCCATGCAACAATCTCATTCCATTCAGTATCATAGTCTCTAGTAACGGATGCCAAAGGTTCTTTTGATAACAATTCAGGCATTATTGTCATTTCGAAATCTGCTGCTCCATTTTGTTCAATATCCCATTTTGCTGCAACTAATGCTGACATATCTCCTGTAACAGCATCACAATTTTCATTAACAAAATCTTGAGTCTCCTGCCATGTATTGACAGCCTGATAACTCATATTATTTTCTTCAAAGTAATCTGCAATATTTCCTGCCGAAGTACTTCCTATTGCAACACAAATACTTGCTCCATCTAAGTCTAATGCAGAAGTTGCATCAGGAAATTCATCGGTATTTACAAGAATGCCTTGACCATCATAGAAATTAATAGCACCAAAGTCAGCATTAAGAACTGCATCTCTACTAGTTGTCCAGGTAGTAGTACGAATCAGAACATCAACACTACCATTGGCTAATAATTCAAATCTATTCGAACCTCCAGAATTGATATATTCAATATCATTTTCAGGATTTAGTCCAATTGCTACTGCTATTGCTCTACAATAAGAAATATCAAGCCCAGAACGTTCACCAGTATCTGGATCAATATCAGCCATCCCATATTGACCTTGTTTGACTCCACATTTCATATACCCCCGATCAATTATTGTATCCAATGTGCTATTATCCATCATAGATATGGTATCAAGAAGTTCTGAAATTGTAGCATTCAAGATCGAAGCAAAATATTGTAATTCTGAAATATCTATGGTCAAATCCTGGTTCTCTGTATTCAAATCTTGGTTCTCTTCATTCAAATCCTGGTTCTCTGTATTCAAGTCCTGATTGATTAAAGAAAGTGAAGATACTTGATTCTCTAGTTCTGACTTGGCGTTTTCTAAAATTCCAATTTGAACTTCTAAAACAGTCTTAGCATCTTGAAGAGAAATTATCTGTACCCCCAATTCAGTTATTATTAATTCTAGATTTGAGATATTTAGAGATAATTGATTAATCAAATCTACATTAGTTTCGTTCTGATTGTTTAGTGAAGTTATAGATGATTCATATTCGGAAATTTGCAGAAGAAGAGTTATAATTTCAGTCTCAAGTCCAACTATTGTTAAATTTAATTGACCAATATTCCCTTGTAATCCTTCTACAGTTGAATTCAATTCATTCATCATAGATTGATTATTTTGAATATTTATCTCAAGCTGATCTATTTTATCCTCATCTTCTCCAGTACATCCAGTCAAAGGAACAGAAATAAGCATAATTGTTATCAAAAGTGTAAGCTTCTTGTTCATAGCCTAAATTAAATTTACATCATATATGTTTCTTTTCCCTGCACTTCTATTTTTGATTAATCAGTATTCTGTATCAACTATTCATCCAAGTTTAATATTAGATAATAATAATCTGCAGATAGTTCTGTTTCGTATGAACAATTATTCAAACATGTACCACTGAGATTTTCAATATCATTATATTCTTGTTCTGCAATATATTTTACATATTCAGATTGATTTAATGAAATGATATTGAAATTAGAATTAGTTTGAATATCGAAATCCATCACAATTAATGCAGTTTCATTTATCTGAATAATGATTATATCAGTTTTAGAGGCATCTAATCCAACAAAAGAAGACCCATTAATAACTTCCTCATCATTTAAGATTAATACCAGATCTATTTTTGCACATTTTTCAAAAAAAGAGTTATTTGATAACTCAGCAGTATCAACATTATTGTATTCATTAACACAATAACTAGCATCTATTTTTCCTGCTGTTGATTGAGTACAACCCCCTAATGAAACCGTTATCATCACAATGGCCAACGAGATTGCAACTACTCTCATAGTTAGTCATATTAGCATTTAGAATTAAACTTATCATTAAGTTTATTTCCTAAATAATAACTCTTTTTAGGAAATAGTCTTAATATAAACATTTAATTAGGAAATGTTCCTAGGAATATTATGGCTACCAAAGAACAAATTGCACAGATTGTTCAACTTAGAGGTACAGGCCACTCTTTGGAAGAGATTGCAAAAATTGTTGGATTATCCAAATCTTCGGTAGCTTATCAACTTAAATTACTAAAGAAAAAATCATCCAAGTCTAATTCGTCGGAAGTATTTTCCTCTGCAATTTTAGCAGGTACAATTGGTGCAGCAGGTGGTTTAGCATTAGCAATTCTTATTCAGGAATTAAAAAAAGGTAAGTGAAAATATGAAAGATAAATATGGAAAAATCGTCATCGATGCAGCAAATATTCTCCACAATGACACTGGAATTGAAATGATAGATGAAGATGGTCAACGAAGAGTCCAATCTAGGCCAGAAAGACTCAAGGATTGTATGTCGTTCTGTGAAAAAAAAGGATGGAAAGTAACCGCTTTCTTAAAACAATCAACCTATGAATATGCTGTATCAGTCGCCAAAAGCAAATCTAATACAACAGTCGGGGATGTCAATATTCTAGACAATTTAATAGAACAAGATAAATTACATTTGATTGCTGCAGAAAAGGAAGACATTTATTGGATCGATTATGCAGTTGCTGAAAATGCTCTGATAGTTACACATGACAAATTTAGAAACGAGATGAAGGAATATCAAGATAGAGATTGGAAAGACATTAATAAACGTACATTAAGAGGTTTCAAATTTGTTAACAATAAATTCATTCTTCCAAGTTTGAAAAAGAAACAAGTAACAAAAAAACAAAATAAAGAACAAATTACTCTTGATCAAATATTCACCGCTATTCAGAAATTAAACACTAATGTTGCAGAACTAGAAAGATATGTAAGGAAAAGGGAATTCACCAATCTTAAAAAATCACAAAATAAACCAAAAACTAAACAACAACAAATAAAATCAAATCTTGAAATAGTTAATACTGTGGTTAATAGCCTCTTATCTTCAGGTAATGCAGTAGTTGCATCACATATCCAATCAGAACTAGCTCGACCAATATTGGGCTTAGATGAGAATATACATGAATGGAAAGCAGGTTGGTCTGAAGACTTACGAGAAATCTTAGGATACTCCAAAACTGGAGGATTTCCAAAATGGCTAATCTCTAATTCCAAGAAGAAAATTGTACAACAAGGTAACAAATTATCTTATGCCTGAATAAATTTATGAATTAATTATTCAGACCCTGGAACTGCTAGATTTCCTGACAACAATAGTCCACCAATGATTATGTGGAAAATCATTACAACTGGGAATATTATATTGAAGAAACTTGGTTCATTGAGTATTGGAGCCGCAAGGAAGGCTGTACCTACAGCCATCAGACTCGGAAGTACGAATCCCATGGCACCCTCAGGTCGCTGAGAAGAGAAAGCCACAAAGCCAATTATAATCATAGCTAGGCCCCATGTTACTGGAGACATTTGCCAAGCAGTAGAGCCGGCATCAAAGTAATTTTGTTGTGAGTCTTTTTGATCCGCCTCAGTTTCATATGTACCTACTGGATCAACAGCATCAATGTCCGTATTTTCTGCATTGATTACACTGACATTACTACCCATGCCCATGATAAAAGCTACTAATGAGGCAATAATTAGTATACTACCTACTGTAAGTAATTGTTTGTTCATACCATCTGCATTTGCCATCATTTCTGAATTTAATAAATATAATCCTCCAAACATTACCATTGTTCCTAATGATGCAGCAATCAGTAAAGGCATCAGTGTATCTGCTTCTTGTGCCAGAGAATCGGTACCTCGTGTACCTACATAATCTGCTGCTGGCCAGAGAATAAATGCTCCCATTAGGAGTATCGGTCCTGCTATCAACATGTACGGCGTTAGGCTTGTGTCACTTTCATTAGACATGAGATTAGGGTTTATTATGAGTACTTAACATTTTATTAAATAAATTCCTTTATATATCTTTTTATATATGATAGTATTTTATTCGTTTTTAAAATTAAATAGTTTTTTTCATAACATATAAATGAAAACACTCATGTCTAATCATATTTGCGACATACTATATGGAAGAAGATAAACAAGCGAAAGATCTTCCATCTGATCGACCTTCTTCAATATTTATCGGTGGACCTGCAAAAGCAGAAAATATTCTTTCAGGGAGCATTAATAAAAATAATGAAAATAAAAATATAAAATTTTGGGGAAATAACAACATTGAAGAAACATCACAAACACCTTCTTGGGCTTGGTTTTTGATAGGCCTGATCCTAATTCCTATAGTTCTCAGTATAATCAGTACACTAATATTAACAATTGCAGATTCTGGTTTATTTAGAGAAATAAACTCCTCAAATATAGCTAATGGAGATAACGTTACTATTAGTGATCAGACGTTTGAAGTTTATATTTTCACCATGTCTTCGAATTTTGATAATAATTATGGAACAACTTATTTTTGGGATTTGAATATTGAGTCTTCTAATTCCGGCTCATTAGATTGGATGGCTTATATCTCAGGATATTATGAAAATATAGATCAAAGAGAAACTCAAGATGATTCAGGCATTATATGGTACGAATCAAACTCCCATTCCGACATGCAAGATGTTTACGATGATCCAAGCGTATATATCAGAGCAATTGAAAATAAAGTACTAGTTGCTGTTGGAGATAATCTTCCTCCGCCAACTTTTTGTGTATATTATTGGGATAGTAATGACCCTGAGATGGATAGTACTATATTTTCAGTTTGTTTAATATGGCCTGTAACAATTATAGGAGGAACAATATGGAGCATTAGAACAGATAGAAAACCACTAGCATATGGACTTCTTTCCTCGGGGATAGTAGCTCTAATTGCTCTCTTAGTATTCAGTTTTTTGTGGTTTATTGGTTTCTAATTTTATTTACTAGATCAATTTTGATATCCAAGTTCTCTTGACCTATTCTTAGCTTTGAGAATAGCTTCGATTACAATTTTTTTATAATTATTCTCTTTAAGATGGCTTATTGCAGCATCTGTAGTCCCTCCTTTGGATGTAACCTCTTTTCGAAGATCCGTTGGATTCAGTTCGGATTTCATAGCAAGTAAAGCAGAACCAAATACTGTCTGTAAAACCAGTTTTTCTGCCACTTCTCTAGACATACCCATTTCAATTCCACTTTCTATCATTACTTCTATTGTATGAAAAACATATGCAGGACCAGTTCCACTTAGTGCAGTAACTGCATCCATTAAGTCTTCAGGAGCGTGTAAACAAATACCAACCGCATCTAATACATTTCTTACCCTTTCGAAGTCAGTATCACCTACATGAGTGCCTCCACAATATATGCTCATACCTTCTCCAACTACAGCAGGAAGATTGGGCATTACACGGACAATAGGTATATCTCCAAAAAGTACACTTTCGATAGAATTGGTAGTTATACCAGCTGCAATACTCATTACAGTTTGATTAGACTTTATTGATTTTGAAATTTGCTTAAGCAAAGTCGACATATTCTGTGGCTTCGATGCTAAAATTACTAAATCAGCTAATTTTGAGGTATTATTTGCATCAATACCATCTACTACACCTAAATCTCTACATAAAGTTTCGACTTGTACTTTATCCACGTCACAAATGATAATTGATTTAGCTTCGATGCTGCTCTTATTTACTATCCCTCGCACCAATGCAGAGCCCATATTACCAACTCCAATAACGCCTACTGCGAACTGATTCTCCATAGTCATAGAAATTGGAGTAAGGAGTAATATATCATACTGACCCTTGATTTCTAACAATAATTAAAAATACTTAAAATATTTAAGATTCTAAAGTATCAAGTATCGTGGGTGCAAACAAGAAAATTATGGCCAATAATAAAACTGAATAATAGACAATCCTCATAAAAATCTTCCAAATTGAACTCTTAGATTTCTGGTTGGGGCGAATATCTGCTCCGAATAAAACTAAACCAACAAGATCACCAATTGCTCCCATATATCCTAAGCAGTATGTAATGTTAATTTAGATTTTGATATATTAATGAATAATGTCATAAGATTATTTTATTTAGAATTTAAATTAATATATATCTATTGAAACCGTTGAGATTAAACAGAAGTTGGCCTTCGGTCGCTTTATTGGACCCATAGTGTAGCCTGGATATCACAGGGGCTTGCGGAGCCTTTAACCCGTGTTCAAATCGCGGTGGGTCCGCCATACATGACATGTGTAGAAGTGATTGTTTTGCATGTTTTTTCATCGATTTTTAAGCATTTATTGAACATTTTGATATGGTTTTGCAACTAAGAAGTAACTAAGGTGTCCAAAAATGAAACCAGAGATAAATAATATTAATCGACAAAAAAGATCACTAAGTATAATATTGGCATTAGCCGTTATTTCACTTTTGGCAGGCGCGTCAGTAAGCACAAGTGTAGACGAGCTTGTTGAGCCAAGATATGCTGAAGATAGCCCATATGCAGGAGTAGTTGATGATGCAGTTGGTGATGCTACTTGGGATAAAATAGAGAAGAATGACAAAGGGCTAAAAGGAAAACTTCAGGCTTTTCTTTCTGATAGATTAGATATTTCAGATGAAGATAGAGAAATACATCTGGAGAAAAGAGTAGAAGCGAATAAAGTATTATCAACAGCATATCAATTTTGTATTGATAATGTAGATTGCGATGCTGACTCTGAAGTACTTACTGAAATGTTATTTTCAATGGATTCTCGAGCAAAACCTATGATGAAGGAAGTAAATTTAGATATGGAAGACTGGGAAGAAAAGAAGGCTGATTGGGAAGCTGAAAAGCCAGATTGGGAAGAAAAGAAGGCTGATTGGGAAGCTGAAAAGCCAGATTGGGATTTAATGGTTAGAGAAGGTGAAACGCCTTTAAATCCGGAATCAAGAGAAAAGGAAATGAAAGACACCCATAAAAACCATGAATGGAAAGATTTCGGTGAAAAAGAACTTACAGATAAAATGAGCATGGTTGAAAATGGAGCAATCGCAATTTCATATTGTATTTCCAACAGTGATTGTGCCGGATTAGCAGTCACTAATGATGAGCGCCATACATTTAACTCGATTCTAAATAAAATAGGAGAAGAGATGGCTAATCGCCATGCTGACTATCAAGAATGCTATGAAGGCGAGGATTGTTCTCGAGACGGTAAAGAAGCAGATATTAAATCCCCAAGAGGCTTGATATCAAGAATTAGTGATAACTTAAGATCTGAAGATATGGAAATCACAGAACCAGTAGACCGTGAAGAGTTAGAGCGTTCCAATTTTAGAAAATTCGATGTAACACAAGAAATCTGTGAATCACGTGAAGGATCTTGGATTATTGAAGATGATAAGTCATATTGTGATTGGTCTTCAAAAGAAGATTGTTCTGATAAAGATTGTCTCGATGGAGAGCAGAGAATAAGTTCAGATGGTTGTAATGAATGTATATGCGATAGTGGAAATTGGTCCTGCACAGAAAAAGCTTGTGAAAACTCCGAAGCAGATAGAGAAGAATCAGAACAAGATGATTCTGATGACGACAATTCATCACAAGAAAGTTGTGAAGCGAGCGGCGGAACATGGTCCGACGATCGTCAAGTATGTTATTAAAAATAAATCTCATAGGAAAATGTTGGGTGATTATTACACATAGTCACCCAACATTTGAATTATAATTAGGTTTCGTGTAGTCATGGTTGATGATGAAAAATACAATTCATCAAATTCTATGGAGCAAATTGCTAAGTTAACTTTGGGAATGGCATTATTTATGTTTATTCTTTTAATTTTAGTACCCTTTACAATATCTTCAACATCTTTTGATAATATAGTTCCATACCTTATTTATTCATTATTTCTTACAAGTATAGGCGTACTTATTGGAATTTCTATGACTTGGTTACTAAATAACAACCCAACTGAATCGGGACCTAAAAGTCAAGAATCGAATATCCCTAATGAAGCAAAAAAATTACCTTTATTATCTTCAGCAGAAAGAACTGTAGTCACAATACTTCAGTCGAATGATAATAGAATGTGGCAAGCAGAATTAGTGCGCCAGGGAGGATTTACAAACTCCAAAGCTAGTAGATTACTATCTAGTATGGAACGAGATGGATTAGTTAGGCGTGTACGTGATGGAATGGGAAAAAGGGTTGAATTAGTTAAAATGGATGGATATTTATGAATAATAGTCAAAATCAAAAAATATTTGCAATAGTTGGACTTTTAACTATTGTAATAATTGCATTATGTACTCAAATTATTTTGAATTTGGAGACTAATTCTGAATCACTTGCCGAAGAAGGAATTTTTACAATTCCATTACTTATTTTAATTATCTCCTTAATCTTAATTCTTAGTATAATATATCAAAGAGGGCCATTTAATGATGGAAAAATAAAATTGACACGTAATGATTTTAACATAGTATTATTACTAATTGCTATGTTTATTATTGGCTTGATAATAGGACCATCACTAACATTACCAAGTATTTTTACTAACTCTGATCTTATTGGTGTAATCATTGTTTTAATGCCAATTTTAATGATATTCTTAATGTTAACAAACTTTCAAAATGATAGCAAAAAGAATATTTCAATCTCTCTTCAAGAAGAAGAATAACCAGCAATAACATCATTCAATTTCTATTAACGTAGGAATAATTAACATTAAAAACGATTTCCAAATAATTATGCAGGGTATGGATACAACCCAAAACTTGAGTTTTTGGAATAGATTGGGAAGAGGCTGGAAGATGACTAAATTAGGGATGTCTGTTGTACGTGCAGATCCCGAATTAATTATTTACACATTTTTTTCTATGATTTTGTCATTAGGAGTTTCTATAGCTATTATATCGGGAACTTTTGGTATCGATGTACTATTCGACTCCTCAGACAACCCTGGGGCCGAAGAAGATGCAGTCGCTATTGCAACCTTGGCTCTTGTTTTCTTAGGCTACATGCTCGTTTCTATTATCACGGTATTTTGGAATTCAGCAATAATAGCTAGTGCTCATGAAAGATTATCAAGTGGCTCTAATCCTAGTTTTTCATATGGAATAAATCAAGCCATGAAATGTCTACCAAGTATATTTGCTTGGGGACTAATTTCTGGCACAGTAGGAGTAATTCTAAAAATATTGGAGTCAACAGCCCAAAATCAAAAATCTCCCTTGGCTGTAGTTGCTATGATAGCCAGCTTCATTCTAGGAACAGCATGGTGGATGCTAACATTCTTTGTAGTACCTAGTATGGTTTTAGATAAAAATGGTGTTTTTGACAGTATGAAGAAGAGTCCTCATTTGTTCAAATCAACTTGGGGAGAAAACGCAGGAGCAACAGGGGGCATCGGAATAATACAATTCTTTGTTAGTATGTTGGTTATACTTATGTGTTCACCATTATTTTTCTTAGGAGATTATGGAATTATTACCGGAGTAATATTATTTATTTTTATATTTGGCTTTGTAACACTATTTTTCACAACTGTAGATTCTGTGAATCGTGCCTCATTATTTTATTATGCTAAAACGGGGGAAATGCCTCCAATGGCGGAAAAAATGGGAATCACATTTTGAATAAATGTAGTTAAGAAAAAACAAAATAATGTTCCTTTCTCTCACTTGAATAGTCTGTCAAATTTAAAATCTTACCATCTAATGAACTGCTAGCAATATCTCTCATTGCTTGACTTATCCATTTAATGTTATCAAATTCAGACATACTAAACCATCCATATTCGGAAATCTCATTAGGATCAATCTTAATTTCATATTCATCAATTGTTACAGAATAAGCGATAAAAATACCTGGTATGCCATTATTGACCCTTTCTCTAATGGCGATTAGTCCTATCACTTTCCCGCCAATACCACACTCTTCTCTCAATTCACGAAGTACGGCTTTAGCTGGAGACTCTCCTTGATCAACAGCACCTTTGGGCATACCCCAGAAACCGGCCTTTGAACCTCTAGATTCTTTTACGAGTAATATCTTACTATCTTTTACAACGCATGCAGCTACTCCTAAATCAGTAGGTATCGCTCTCATATTACTAAGACATCATGCATACTTATGAATACTCATTTTTGGGTATATGAGAATTAGTTACTCCAACTTTGTGATTCCGAGCATACTAAGTAGAAATACTCAGTCGATTAATTGATGGATATAGGGGTTAAAGATTCTGTTGTTTTAGTTACTGGTGGAGCTGGAGGCATCGGTCAGGCAATTTGTAAAGGATTTGCAGCTGAAGGAGCTAATGTAGTAATTCATTATAATAATTCAGAAGAAGATGCTAATCTACTAGCAGATGAGATTGGTGGAATTGCGGTAAGGGCAAATTTATGCATTGAAAGTGAAGCTGCTAATATGTTTGAATTAATAACTTCAAAATATGGTAAAATAGATATTTGTATTGCAAATGCAGGGTATTATCCTCCAGAACCAACTCCTCTTTGGGAAATGGATATTGATAGGTGGAAATCTACTGTACAAAATAATTTGAACGTTACAGTAAATACAGCCAGAGAATTTTTATTGAATGCAAAAAAGAGTGGCACAGGATCTCTGGTACTTATCGGATCTACCGCAGGAATATATGGAGAAGCGGGACATTCTGATTATGCTGCCGCAAAAGGAGCAATAACTTCTGGACTTCTAATGAGTTTAAAGAATGAAGTAGCCACAATTGGTAATATTAGAGTGAATGCTGTTGCACCGGGATGGACAATAACTCCTAAAAAAGTAGAACAAGGAATTGATGACAATACAGTAAATCTTGCTACTGCAACAATGGCTCTCAAGAAATTAGCAACGCCAGAAGATGTAGCAAGAGTTTGTCTGACTCTTTCTTCAGATATTATTTCAGGCCATATTACAGGCCAAGTTATTGAGGTAGCAGGTGGAATGGAAGGGAGATTAATTTACTCTTAATGTGGTATATTAATTAATTCAAATAAGCACAACTTCATTTGGATAGTCTATTACAGGAGTACATGGAAAAGAAGTCGCTGAGATCATTAGATTGGGTTAGTCGATTTCTTGATGAAACTCCCGGTGATGAAGTGATTGGTGGCACATCTAGGCAAGTCCCTGGGGCATGCTGGTCAAGAGTAAATCCAACACCTACATCGAATCCCGTTCTTAGACTGTGGTCAAATGAGATGGCTGATGAATTAGGAATAGAAGCTGGAGAAGATAGAATACTCGGTGGTAAAGAAATAACCAAGGGAATGGATCCTTATGCACAACGTTATGGAGGCCATCAATTTGGAAATTGGGCTGGTCAACTTGGTGATGGTAGAGCTATTACTTTGGGTGAAGTAGATACTGGTGGAAAGATATTAGAATTGCAACTCAAAGGCTCAGGATCTACTCCTTATTCACGTTTTTCAGATGGAAAAGCAGTACTCCGCTCCTCTATACGCGAGTTTCTATGTAGTGAGGCCATGCATCATCTTGGTGTTCCAACAACACGCGCATTATCATTGGTAACAACAGGAGAAGATGTTGTGCGTGATATGTTGTACGATGGAAGGCCTGCACCTGAGCCTGGAGCGGTAGTTTGTAGAATATCTCAAAGTTTTATTCGGTTTGGAAGTTTTCAGATTCATACAATATCAGAAGACTATGAGACTCTCAGAAGTCTTGTAGATCACACAGTGTCCAATCATTTTCCAGATAATTTATCTGATACTGATGAAGGTTTAATTGAATGGCTAAAGATAGTAGCAGATGGAACTGCATTAATGATTGCTAATTGGATGCGAATAGGCTTTGTTCATGGTGTTATGAACACTGATAATATGTCCATTCATGGATT
>CEWO01011658.1_pt1 | contig 12407 bp, 6 predicted proteins | sample 361561 | NCBI WGS metagenome assembly CEWO01 (sample SAMEA2623627, study PRJEB7988) | marine metagenome | isolation source: saline water (ENVO:00002010), including
GGAGCTTACAGCTGCTTCGAAAGCAAGCAGTGATTTCAATAGTTCGTCTTCTATTGTCATTCGAGGATTCTGCCTGTTAGTTATAAGTAAACCAAGCTTGGTGTGGGATTACAGCTTGGTTTTTGTTATCTTTTTTTAATTAGTGATGCTTATGCGTTCCATTTTCAGCAGTTTGTTTTTTTCGCTTCTCCTCTTAACTGAATCAAGAGGTGCGGAAGGTGTAGGCAGCTCAACGTTTACTTTTAAAACTCCGTTTCCTATTGTTTATGAAGTTCAGCCTTCAAAAATTCCATCTATAAAAATGGAATGGATGCCTGCTTGCGAGCGCGACAGGCCAGGTGTACATGTGGAATTTGGTAATCAGGTAATCCTGCGTTTGGATAAAGGATTTGTACTGGATCAAGTGATGCGAGGGATTGATCTTAAACTAGATCATGAGTTTGCTCCCAATTTATTCATACTTAGAGCTTCTTCAGTTTGGGATGCGTTGGTGTTTGCTCATATTATTTCTAAACGGGATGGTGTGGAGTTAAGTCATCCTGTCCGGCGGCTTCCAATGGCTAAAATGTCCTATTTTGTTCAATCTCCTAATGATCCATTATTTCCCTTCCAGTGGAACCTTGAAAATCGTGATGTTAATACAGGTGCGATAATTGGTCCTGAATTTAATATTCGAGAAGCTTGGGGATTGGCTACAGGTAAAGGGGTTGTAATTGGCATTGTAGATGACGGTGTAGATTTGGGGCATCCTGAGTTTCTTGGGCAGGGAGATGAGGGGTTACATTTCAATTTTACTTCTATAAAGGCTAATGGAGAGCACATGAACAAAATGCAGTTTCATGGCACTTCTGTTGCTGGTCTTGCGATTGCAAAGTGGAATAATAATAAGGGTATTTCTGGAGTATCCCCTGGAGCGAGATTTGCTAGTCAAGTTGTATGGGACATAAATGACGATTTCGGGACTGAGTTGGAAGTGGCTAATATGTTTCGTTTTCATAATAATGATATAGACATACAAAATCATAGTTGGGGTAGGAACTCTATTGAACAATTTACTGTTCCTGAGATTGAATCAGTTGCAATTGAAAATGCTATAAACGTGGGTAGAAATGGAAAAGGGGTTTTGATGATTAGGGTCGCTGGAAACGAACGTAGTAGCGACTGGAGTGCAAATGATGATGGTTATTCAAATGACCCTCGTGTCGTTACTGTTGGGTCAGTCGGTTATAACGGACGGGTATCCGGGTTTAGTAATGCTGGATCTTGTGTTCTTTGTTCAGGGCTTATTGGAGAAGCTTCAGAAGCACCACCAATCTTCACAACAGATCGAATGGGGGTGCTTGGCTGGAACAATAAATTAGATCCTGAAGATTCAGAAGCTGGAAACTATTTTGCTATTAAACGAGGCGGCAATTCATTTGCCGCCCCCCAGATTTCAGGATTGGTTGCATTGATATTGGAGGCTAATTCTAGTCTTTCTTATCGTGATGTTCAGCAAGTACTCATTAATTCTTCTCGGCATTATGATTTTTCTGATCCATTTCTTAATTCAAATGCTGCTGGATACAAATTTAGCATAAACACTGGATTTGGAGTTCCTGATGCAAGTGCGGCTGTTCATCTAGCAAAACAATGGGCAAATAAAGAACCATTGATTGTGAATTCTTATAAACAGGCCGCTGTTGAAAATGTTCCAGATGATGGTTTATTAGTAGAAATCAGTTTTAATGATGAAATAATTAAATTCAATGCAAGTCCTGGAAACGGATTAGTTCCAGACGAGGAGACTAATTCAATACCAATCGTTGATGTGGGTAGGGCTTTGAACCCAATTGACATTGACCTTACTGATAAGGCTGCGTTTATTCAGCGAGGCGGCTCTGTTTTTTCTGAAAAGGTTAAATATGCTGCAGATGCAGGTGCTTCATTTGTTATTATCTACAATAATAATGGAGGTGATGAGAGATTCATTATGGGTGATATGCAGTTTGTTTCTATTCCGGCGGTTTTTTTATCTAAGAATGATGGGGATCAAATTCTTAAAATGATGTCTAATACGACAATTAATCCATTAAAAGTTAAGCTTAATCTGAATAAGGTTTCTACAGTCATTAATGTGCCTGATTCAATGATATGCGAACAAGTAGGTGTAAGGGTTGAAATGAAGCATCCTATTCGAGGTGATATACGTTTGACTGTTAAGTCACCTTCGGGCACGCGAAGCTTGTTGCAAGCAAACGTCCCAGATGGAAGTCCATGGAAATCAGATTGGGTTTTTTGGACTAATCAGTTTTTCTATGAACCGTCTAAAGGGAATTGGACGATTGATATCTCGGATTTAGCTAAATTATTTTATGGTGAAATAAGGCATGTTGAATTGATCACTCGAGGATCGAAAATAACTGACTTTGATAATGATGGACTATCCGATGAATGGGAAAAAAATAACTTTAATTCCCTTAGCGAGGAAGCGCTTGGCGATCCTGATAGTGATGGGCTTTCTAATGTGTTTGAACAGTCTGTAAATTTAAACCCAATAAAATTTGATCGACGATTAAGGATTCGGCAACATTCACTTTCTGATAATCGTTTGCGTTTCAGTTGGCCTGCATGGGAAGGTTTTGAATACCAAGTTCAAATGTCTGAGAATATAAATGGGCCATGGAATAATTTAGAAGTTGTGCTCCCAGGTAGGTATGAAGGAGTGTGGATTGAAAAAATTGAAAAGAAAAAAAGAAGGTTTTTTCGATTGAAAATAGAAATAAAGCCATGACAGAAAACTCGAATGCTAAAAATCCTTATTCGTCATCCAGTACTAATCTGGATCGAGGTAAAGCTGTTTGCGAGGCTGTAATATTAGCAGGGGGGAAGAGCTCTAGGATGGGGAAGGATAAGAGTTCAATCAATCTAGGAGGGCTTACATTATTATCTCATGTGAAACAGGTGATATTGTCTGTTGGGTTTGATCCATATGTTTTAGTTGATGACTTGCAACCAGGGCTTGGGCCTATTGGAGGTGTGGCTACTGCTCTTAAAAAGTCTGATAGTTTTTCTGTTATGTTCTTTGGTTGCGATATGCCTTTCCTATCTTCTGAATTGTTGGATGATTTTTTTGAGGAAGCAATGGAAGTTGAATCAGCAATATTTACAAAGCATTTAAAAGGCTTTGGATTCCCTTTTTTGATTTATCGTAAAGACCTTTTAAAAGTTCAAGAACAAATCGATAACTGTGAGTTTTCATTGCAGCGTTTGGCAAGGAATTTATCAGCAAGATCTTGGGTGCCGCCAAGTCGATTTGAATCTCAATTATTTAATATTAATTCACCTGAGGATTTAATTAAAGCTAAGCGCCGGGTAGATGAGTGATGTTATGAATTTATTTAGATATTTTTTATTTAGTTTCTTTTTGTTTTATGCGAGCACCTATGTATCGGCTCAAAAAAAACATGAATTTTCTCGGCCTTTAATGGGCATGACATTTCGTATTGTTATATATTCAGAGAATAGCTCTTTAGCGAGTAAGGGAGCCAAGAGCGCTTTTGATAAAGTAGCAATATTAAATAAAATTATGAGCGATTATGATTCTACAAGTGAATTGAGCCGGCTCTCTAACCTGGCAGGAAGCGGGAAGGCGGCGCGCATTAGTGACTCTCTATTTCAGGTGTTGCAAGCAGGACAGTTGCTTGGAGGTAGAACAGATGGAGCTTTTGATGTTACTTCCGGTGCGTCCACAAGATTGTGGCGGCAAGCACGACGTTTAAAGAGGGTTCCTCCTGAAGATGCTATAAAAATTGCGAACAACTCCTCAGGATATCGTTATTTGAAATTAGATAAATCTCTAAAGACTGCTGAGCTGTTGAAGGATGGGATGAGGCTAGACCTAGGTGGGATTGCAAAGGGGTTTGCTCTAGACGAAGCTTTCAAGTTGTTAATTAGTAAAGGTTTTTCAAAAGTCTTAGTTTCAGCAGGAGGAGACATTCTTGTAGGAGAGCCTCCTCCTGGAAAGCAAGGTTGGAAAATTGCCTTGTTGGGATTAGGTGACTCAGTAACGGAATATATTTTTTTGAAGAATTGCGCAGTTGCCACTTCTGGTGATTTGTTTCAGTTTCTTGAGTTTGGAGGTAAAAGATATTCGCACATAATTGATCCCCGTACAGGTGCGGCTATTTCAGAGCAAAGACTAGTCCATGTGCTAGCTCCAAAGGCAATGCAGGCAGATAGTTTAGCTACTGCAATTAGTGTGATTGGTCAAAAAGATGGTTTACGTTTAGTTGCAGGTGATAAGAGATTGGCTGTCAGAATCGCTTTCCGAAACAAATCAGGTCAAGTTAAGAAGAAATCAAATCAAGCTTTTAAGGCTTGGCCAAGGGTCGATGAGTAACCGTCATAAAACCATTAATAACAAAAAAGCCCGCAGTATATCTGCGGGCTTTTTGTATAGATTTAATTTTTAAATCAAGCGTTGTTCCCAGTGATTTGAAGGTATTCTCGATCTTTAATAATGCCAGGCGCTGGAGCAGGATAATTACCGTCTGGGTTGGTTTTTAGTGGCGCATCAGATTCCATGTTCAGCTCTTCAGCATTTGGACACAGATCGTGATCGTGGTTTAAAACCTTATCATAGGTGACTTCTTGCCCTGTGTGTGTTGCAAAGCGCCCCATTGCACTTACGACGCTTGCTTTCACCCCCCGTTCGCATTCATTAAAAGGCTTGTTGTCACGAATCGCTGTCATGAGATTGTTCCACTCATCTTGGTAAGGATTACTTTCTCGACCCGGATAAGCCCATGCGACTGGATCGTTGAAACTTTGACCCTTAAAGATTTTGCATGGGGCTGGAGCGTGCCCGGCTTGAGATATGATTCCTAAACCTTTCGAACCGTGAGCGTAACTAGCAAAATCTCCGTGACACCCATTCATAGTTCGTCCGTGCATATAAAGCTTGGCTCCATCCTTGAAGGTGTACTCGACTGTGTAAGAGTCCAGGTTTTGGTCGACGTAGTTTTGACCGCTAGGAGCTTCTTTATAGTGGCGGCCTCCAGCTCCTTGAGCTTTGATTGGCCAGTCATCTTTCATCCAGCAACATTCATCTATGTTATGAATGAAGTAGTCACTAAATGAACCACCACTGGCCCATATAAAACTATGGAAACGTCGAATTTGATATAGCAATTCACTTTCGTCTTTTTTTGGTGGAAGTGAAAAGCAAGATGCTACAGGTCCATGTAAACGATAGGCGCGAAGTAAATTGATGTCTCCAAGTTCGCCATCTTTTATGCGATTAAACAGTTCACCGCGTGCTTTACTATGCCGACACATTAATCCAACTCCTACTTTGAGGTCTTTTTTCTTGGCTTCTTCATTGAGAGCAAGCATTCGTTTAGCAGTAATACCATCTGGGCATACTGGTTTTTCCATGAATACGTTAAGGCCTCGGTCGATTGCTTTTTTATAGTGAATCCATCGAAAGGCACAAGGGGTAGTGAAAATAACAACATCTCCTTTATCGAGGTTATCCATAGCTTTTGAGTAACCATCAAATCCAATGTAACGACGATCTTCTGGGACATCTACTCGATCCTTACCTCGGCGCTTAAGGGAGCGAAAACTGTTATTCATATTGGCTGAAGATACATCAGCCATAGCCACGAGTTTAGTTCGGCCTATGCTTTCTGGAACGGCCAAGGCATTTGCCGCAGCCCCGGTGCCGCGTCCACCGGCTCCAACCAAAGCAACTTTTGTAAAGTCGTCTGTGGACGAGTGTACGTGAGGTATTGCTATACCCGCTAATGCTGAGCCAGCCGTTATTGTGCCGGTTGTCTTTATGAAATTGCGCCGGTTACTGGGCAATGAATCATTAGGCTTATTCATCCCCGTTATCCTTACTCTGCCTAAACTAGTGGCGTCAACTTCATTCATATTTCATATATTAAAGCCAACTAGTTTCTATTGGTTTAAACTTTTCGGCAAGGTCTCGTTGGTGTACTCAGAACTGGACCGATTACCTTCTGAAATTAAGGTTTAATTTGCTATCGATGACGTGTGAAAAGTTCAGATCATTAAATAAGCCATTTGGTGTATTGCCAATCACGCTTGTTTTAAGTTTGTTTTTAAATTTTTCAGCATTTTCTGCAGATTTAGATTTTTCTCGGGACGTGCTACCTATTCTTTCAGATAATTGTTTTCACTGTCATGGTCCTGATGCTAAAAAAGCCCGAAAAGGGGATCTTAGGCTGGATGATGAGGATGATGCTAAAAGAGACCGAGATGGTTATCGTGTGCTCGACTCGGCCAATCCAGCTAAGAGCGAACTTCTTGCCCGAATTACTTCATTTGACGCAAATGAACAAATGCCGCCTCCAGAGGTCGGGCGACCTTTGACTGTTGCTCAAATTGAGACGCTTAAAAAGTGGGTGAATCAGGGGGCAAAGTGGGGAAGGCATTGGGCGTTTGAGCCTGTTTTAAAGCCTGTGCTTACCAGTGAAAAAGCACACCCAGTGGATGAGCTCGTAAGTCGAAAGTTGGTCTCTAAAAGTGTAACTTCAAATTCAAGGGCAGATCGTCATACTTTGATTCGACGGTTGAAACTTGACCTAACAGGGATTCCGCCAACTCTCGAGCAGTTGGAGGAATTTCTGGCAGATCTTCGACCCGGCGCTTGGGAGCGACTTGTGTCTCGAACGCTTGCTTCGCCTCATTATGGTGAACGAATGGCGTGGGACTGGCTTGAGGCTGCACGCTACGCAGATTCTAATGGTTACCAAGGTGATAATGAACGTTCAATGTGGCCTTGGCGCGACTGGGTAGTGAGAGCATTTAATGAAAATTTACCTTTTGATGATTTTACTATCCATCAATTAGCTGGCGACTTATTGCCTGATGCTAGCAAGGACCAAATCCTTGCTACAGGTTTCAATCGTAATCATATGATTAACGGAGAGGGAGGACGCATTGCAGAGGAAAACCGGGTTGACTATGTTTTTGATATGACTGAGACGATGGGCACAGTCTGGCTTGGCCTTACACTGAACTGCAGCCGTTGTCACGATCACAAATTTGATCCTCTTACCCAGCGCGAATATTATGAATTAACAGCTTTCTTTAATCAGACTCCAGTTACCGGTGGAGGTGGAGATCCTGCTACACCTCCAATTCTTCAGACTGGTTCTTTGGAATTGATTGAAGAGATAGAGGCGGCCAAGGAAATTGTTTTTCATGCGAAAGTCAAAGTTGATGAGAGGCAAAAAGTAATAGTTAAAGGAGAGGGAGACTGGGGGATGAGGAGGAGGAAGGAGTTAGATGATGTAAATACAGAAGATTGGGAATTGGTTAAGCCGATTGAGGCTAAGTCTAAGGGGCAGACATTGACTATTAGACCAAACGGGGCAGTCCTGGCATCAGGGAATAACCCGGAGAAAGACGAATACGAATTGATTTATCTTCTTAAAAAGGGAGATATTACGGCATTCAAGCTTGAGGCTATTAGGCATTCGACAATGACAGAGGGTAGGTTAGCTCGATCAGATTCGGGCAATTTTGTTTTAACCGATATTCGTTTTCGCCCCAATGATACTAAGGATTCACTAGTTATATCAGGGAGCGAGGCAACTTATGAACAAGGCAGCCATAAGCTTAAGCAAGCCTATGACAATGATCCTTCTACCGGTTGGGCGGTTTGGAATGGCCGGACAATCAATCGAGATCATGCGGGAATGTTTCTTCTAAAGAATTCTTTTAAAATAGAGGAAGAAGGTAAGCTTTCTGTTACTCTAAAGTTTAACTCCTCGGCAAAGCATCATAACATGGGTTTCTTCCGTCTTTATCAAACTTCGTTGAAAGATCCTAAGTTGGAAAGTGAGCAGGCGATGCTTTTGGCCGCTCTGAAGGTGCCGCTTGTAAATCGCACAGATAAGCAAAAAAGTCTTATTACTGCTGCATATGAGGCTACGGACGCGGAATTAATTCGATTGCGTAATTTCAAAAAGGCTTCGGAAGATCGATTAAAAAAGCTAAAGGGTCGATTAGCGAAGGTGATGGTCATGAAGGACATGGCTAAACCTCGAAAAACATATATGCTAGATCGTGGTTTGTATACAAAGCGAGGAGAATTAGTTTTCGCTGATGTTCCAGCTTCGTTGCCGAAGCTTCCAAAGAGTGAGAAGCATAATCGGCTTAGTTTAGCGAAGTGGTTAGTGAGCCGAGACCACCCGTTAACAGCTCGAGTTACAGTAAACCGTTATTGGCAAATGTTGTTTGGAATAGGTTTTGTGAAGACAGCAGAGGACTTTGGAGTTCAGGCTGAATATCCAGAGCATCGGGAATTACTAGACTGGTTGGCAGCAGACTTTATGGAGACGAACTGGGATGTGAAACGTCTTATAAGAACAATCGTTACCAGTGAAACCTATCGTCGCAGTTCGAAAATATTGTCTCGTGCACAATATGATCTGGATCCAGAAAATCGATTATTGGCTCGTGGGCCTCGATTCAGAATGCCGTCTTGGATGATTCGCGATCAGGCACTCGCAACGTCTGGAATTCTCAATGACATGCAGGGAGGTGCCTCTATCAACTCGTATCAACCTGAGGGTGTTTGGGAAGAAACTTCTTTTGGCAGAAAGCGCTATACTCAAGCCGAAGGAAGGGCTTTGCACCGACGGAGTCTTTACACTTTCTGGCGAAGGATTGTTGGTCCAACCATGTTCTTTGATTCAGCCAAAAGGCAAGTATGTGAAGTAAAGCCTTTGCGAACTAATACGCCAATGCATGCATTAATTACGATGAATGATATTACCTATGTAGAGGCTGCTCGTTCTTTGGCAGAGAAAATTATTAACGAAGAAGATGAGGTTGCTGCTCGCTTGGGTTTAGCTTCTAAACGCGTTCTGTTACGTGATTTGTCGAAGCATGAAATGGCTATTTGGATGCAGTCTTTGGAGCGTTCTATCAAAGAGTTCGTTGCTGACCCTGAGGCTGCTAAAGCATATCTTTCTCATGGAGACTCTAAGCCTAACGAGAAAATTAAGCCTATTGAGTTAGCAGTTTGGACTGCACTTTGCTTGAATTTTTTGAATCTAGATGAAACTTTGAACAAGGAATAATATAGTGTCCTCTTTCTGGAATATACTTAATCCCAATTCACCATCGCCAGTTCTTGAGCGGCAGCTGGCAATCAATCGGCGTCATTTTTTTGATCGCAGTGCAACAGGTATTGGTGTCGCCGCTTTGGGGAGTCTGCTAGGCCGTGACGGCTTGAGCGCTGTGACAAATCAAAATAGTAATTTAATGGGATTGCCAGGTTTGCCTCACTTCGCTCCTAAGGCTAAACGCATTATTTATCTTTTTCAAAATGGTGCTCCAACACATATTGATCTTTATGATTACAAGGAGAAGTTATCTAAGGTTCATGGAAAACCGGTTCCAGAGGAATACTTTAAGGGAAAACGTTTTAGCACGATGACTGGTAACCCTACCGGAAAGCTAATGTTGCAACCGGTAGAGCCATTCAAGCAACACGGTCAAAGCGGGGCTTGGGTCAGTAACTTCCTTCCTCATATCGCCAAGTCAGCTGATGATATTTGCTTTATAAAGAGCATGAATTCAGACGCCGTTAATCATGCTCCAGCGATTTCCTTTTTACTTAGTGGGGCGCAAATACCAGGTAGGCCAACAATGGGGGCATGGTTAAATTATGGTTTAGGTAATCCATCACAGGATTTGCCTGGATTTGTAGCGATGACTTCAGTTAGTAAAGGTACATCTTGTGGGCAGATTTTCTATGATTTCTATTGGGGGTCTGGATTTCTTCCTTCTCGGTTTCAGGGAAGTAAATTCAGAGGAAGCCGTGACCCGGTATTGTACTTAAAAAACCCCGCCGGAATGAAACCAGAGTTGCGACGAGGATTGCTCGATGACTTGGCTGAGTTAAATGAGTTAAAATTTAAAGAAACCGGTGACCCTGAGATTCGCACAAGAATTGCTCAGTACGAAATGGCTTACAAAATGCAGACATCTGTTCCTGAGTTGACCGACCTTTCTGATGAGCCTGATCACGTTCTGGATTTGTATGGTCCGCAGGTTCGTGAGCCTGGGACATTTGCCTACAACTGTCTAATGTCTAGGCGATTGGCTGAAAGAGGGGTTCGGTTTGTTCAGTGTATGCACGCAGGTTGGGATCAGCATAATAGTCTTACCACTGAATTATACACGCAGTGCAAAGACACTGACCAGCCTAGTGCAGGCTTACTGAAGGATCTAAAAATGCGAGGTATGCTTGACGATACATTGGTGATTTGGGGAGGTGAGTTTGGTCGAACGCCGTTTATTCAGGGTGACATTAATAATCGTCCACGCTGGGGTCGTGACCATCATCCTTATGCCTTTACAATATGGATGGCTGGTGGCGGTGTTAAATCAGGCACGAGTTGGGGCGCTTCAGATGAGTTGGGCTTCAATGCTACTGTTGATCCAGTGCATGTTCATGATTTACAAGCAACTATACTTAATTTGATGGGCATAGACCACGAACAACTTACTTATCGATTTCAAGGGCGGTATCATCGTTTAACTGACGTTCATGGTAAAGTAGTCCAAGGTGTTATTTCCTGATATGAGACTAATCGTTTGGTTTTGAGATTGGCTCGGGGTGTTTGTGCTAGTAGGTTTCTCTATCTGCATTACTTAAATTTTAAATATTTTTTGCATGTTTATTAGTCGATATTTTATTGTTTCGCTGGGGGCCTTGATATTTTCATTTCAAAATACCCTTTTTTCAGCCGATAAGAATCCGGGAAAGATTGATTTTACTCGAGATATTCGACCGCTATTGAGTGATAATTGTTTTGCCTGTCATGGGCCGGATTTAAAACAGATTAAAGCCGATCTTAGGCTAGACACTCGAGAAGGTGCTTTATCAGATCTGGGGGGCTACTCTGCTGTTGTTCCCGGAAAACCTTCAGAAAGTGAATTAGTCGTTCGAATTCTTTCTGATGATGATGATGAACTGATGCCTCCCTCCGATTCTGGTAAGAAACTTAATTCTCGCCAAAAGGCTTTGCTACAACAATGGATCTCTGAAGGTGCGGAATACGATTTGCATTGGGCTTACAAACCAGTGAAGCGAGATTCACCTCCAAAAGTTAAGAATGAGTCATTCGTAATCAATGACATTGATCGCTTTATTCTCCAAAGGATTGAAAAGGCAGGGTTTAGTCCATCCAGTATTGCCGATCGTGTGACTTTAGCACGTCGACTTTATTATGATCTTCTAGGTATGCCTCCATTGCCAGAAGAGATAGACTCTTTTGTGAATGATAATTCGGCTGGAGCTTACGAAAAATTTGTTGAGCAGTTACTTAATGACCCTCGTTACGGTGAGAGAATGGCGGTGCACTGGCTGGACCTTGTACGCTATGCTGATACTATTGGATATCATAGTGACGCAATTCGTGAAGTTTCTGCATATAGAGACTATGTTATCGATTCATTTAATGAAAATAAGCCCTATGATAAATTTACCATTGAACAATTGGCTGGCGACTTATTAGAAGAACGGGGAGTCACCCAGCAAATTGCCTCTGGATATAATCGTTTACTTCAAACTACTGAAGAGGGAGGTGCTCAGCCAAAAGAATATCGCGCTATTTATGCTGCTGATCGAGTTCGAAATGTTTCTGGAGTTTGGCTTGGTTCGACTCTTGGTTGTGCTCAGTGCCACGATCACAAATATGACCCGTTTTCGACTCGCGACTTTTACAGTATGGCAGCTTTCTTTGCTGATATAAAAGAAACTGCAGTAGGGAGGCAAAATCCTAATTTAAAAATCCCAAGCAAAAAGCAAAGTGTAGAAATTATTTCTATACGTGAACAAATTCGTGATGCGGACTTTGTTGAGTTTGATGCATTACACGGTTTTGCACGGACATTCCAAACAATTAACGGATTGGACTTAAACGGTGAATTTATCTTAGCTTTGAATGTGGGAGGGGCTTCTTCAGTCCAGATTGGGAATGTTGAGTTCAAGCCTACATTAAAAAGTGTTGATGGATTTACTAGTAATCTTAAGTCAGGTGCCGGAAATGCAGGAAACCACACAGACGCAAGTTTGAAAAAGTTACTGTCCACTCACGGTTGGAGTGATGATCCAGTCTCAATGGTTTTTAAGGTGAAGACTGGGAAACGTTATAAATTACAGCTCATTGTTCGTGAGCCAATCAGTAGTAAGCATCATCGTAATTTCTCTGTGAATATTGATGGGAAAGCAGTAGTAGATAATCTTTTAGTAAATGCTCGAGTTGCTTCTTATAATGACGAAAGTCTTGTCTATACTGTGGAAGCTGAGGCTTTCAATGACACTATGAGGGTGTCTTTAATTCCGGGGAACACCATTGGATCAACAGATGGGACCC
>CEWO01041091.1_pt1 | contig 12394 bp, 11 predicted proteins | sample 361561 | NCBI WGS metagenome assembly CEWO01 (sample SAMEA2623627, study PRJEB7988) | marine metagenome | isolation source: saline water (ENVO:00002010), including
ATCCTTCTCCAACAATAGCTATAGCATCACCTACATTAACTTTAGTTCCTTCTTCAACTAAAATTTCTTGTAAAGTTCCTTCAGCGTATGATTCAAATTCTACTACAGCTTTATCAGTTTCAATTTCGGCTATAGGATCTCCTATATTAACAGAAGAGCCTACTTCTTTAAGCCACTTAACAACAACACCCTCTTTCATATCGTACCCCATTTGAGGCATGTTAAGTTCTTCTGCCAAATTATAACCTCCTATAAACCAATTAAATCATTAATTCTATTTAAAACTCTTTCCGTATTTGGAACAACTTGGTCTTCTAAATCAGCACTGTAAGGCATAGGAATATTCATGCTGTTTACTACTGAAATTGGAGCATCTAAGTCATCAAAACAATTTTCTTGAATAACTGAACTTATATATGCCCCAAATGATCCAGTTTCCCAATACTCATCTAATATTACTACTTTATTAGTTTTTTTAACAGAATGAAATATTAATTCAAAATCAATAGGGTTTAAAGTTCTAAGATCAATTATCTCGCACTGAATATTTTTTTCTTTTAGCTTGCTAGAAACATCTTGGGCAACAGGGATCATTCCAGACCATGCAATTATAGTTAGGTCCTCTCCCGATTCGAGAATCTTTGGAATACCAATAGGAGTTTCATAATATTGATCTGGTACTTCTCCGTTTACTCCATATAACATTGAATGCTCAACAAAAATAATTGGATTGTTATCATTTACAGATGATCTTAGCAAACCTAAAGCATCATTCGGATTAGAAGGAGCGACAACTTTTAATCCAGGTACAGAAGCATACCATCCTTCAAAGCTCTGAGAATGTGTAGCTGCTAATCTTCCACCTGCTCCAGTTACTGTTCTGATAATTATGGGAACACTCAATTGCCCATCTGACATATAGTGCATCTTAGCTGCATGATTAACAATCTGATCAATTGCCAATAATGAGAAATTTATTGTCATAATCTCCACAATAGGTTTCATTCCAACCATAGATGAACCTATCGCAGCTCCAACAAAACCAGATTCAGAAATTGGAGTGTCCATAATCTTTTCTGGTCCATAATCTTTAAATAGATCTTTGGTAACCGCATAAGGACCACCATACATCCCTATATCTTCTCCTATTAAAAAGACTCTGTCATTTGTATCAAGTGCTTCTCTTAATCCTTTTGCAAGTGCTTGTCTCAAATTCATTTCAGGCATTTTATAAACTCATTTACTCACTAATTATTATAAATTTTATCTGCTGCGACATTCATATCAGGGAATGGGCTATTTTCTGCAAAATCTAAACATTCTTTTATAACTTCTTTTACCTCTTGATTAATCAATTCAGTTTCCTCTTTGCTTAAAATGTTGTTGGTAAAACAGTACTGTTTAAATAATTCAATAGGGTCTTTTTCTTTTTGCCATTGTTGAACTTCCTCATGCTCTCTGTACTCTGATGGATCAGCCATAGAATGTCCTCTGAATCTATATGTCATTGCTTCGATCAATATTGGACCACTTTCATTTCTTATTTTATCGATAGCTTCTCGTGCTGAGTCCCTAACTGTAACTACGTCCATACCATCTATCTTGGTTGAAGGCATGTTATATAAATCGGCAAATTTGTATAACATCTCAGGGTTTGCAGAAGATCTTTTCACATGTGTACCCATTCCATATTGGTTATTTTCCAAATAAAATATTATTGGTAATTCCCATAAAGCAGCCAAATTCATTGATTCATGAAATTCTCCTTCATTAACAGCGCCATCTCCAAAGAAACACATTACCAATCCTTTTTTCTTCTGTTTTTTTATACCCAAAGCAATACCAACTGCTATTGGTAAATGTCCTCCCACAATCGCATGTCCTCCCATAAAGTTCAAATTAGAATCAAAAAGATGCATAGACCCACCTTTTCCTCTACTTGTTCCATCAACCTTGCCATACAGTTCAGCCATGGCTTTATTTGGGTCCATTCCTCTTGCTAAAGCATGACCATGATCTCTGTAATGCGTAATTATATAATCATCTTGTGAAAGCTCCGAAATTGATCCAACTGCAATAGCTTCTTCGCCAATATACAAATGCAAAAATCCTTTTATTTTCCCTTGCATGTACATTCTTCCACAAGCTTCTTCAAATTGCCTAATCTTAAGCATTTCAAATAAATATTTTTTTGCTATTTTTTTATCCATAAAAGTAATTTTATTATTATATGTGTATCGCGCTGCCAAGAGAACCAAGCGCTGATTCTTTTAATATTTCGGAAATAGTTGGATGTGGATGTACTAAATCTCCTATTTCTTTAGAAGATCCTTCAAGTAATTTCAATATTCCAATTTCACCTAACAACTCTGAAACATTAGATCCTATAAGGTGCGCTCCTAATAATTCTCCAATTTCTGAATCGAAAATTAGTTTTGAAAAACCTTCCGTATCTCCCAATCCCAATGCTTTCCCACTTGCAGCCAGAGGAAAAGTTCCTGTTTTTATTTTATATCCTTTTGCTTTAGCTTCTTCTTCTGTTAATCCTATACTAGCAACTTGAGGTTCACAATATATAGCCCTTGGCATATCTAAGTAATCTTCTATTGGCTCAGGATTTAATCCGGCAATTTTCTCAATAGCAACAACTCCTTGATGAGAAGCCACGTGTGCTTGTAAAAGTTTTCCTGTAACATCACCAATAGCATAAATATTACTAATATTAGTATTCATATACTTATCAATTTTAATCCATCCGTTTTCTAACTCAACACCAGCATTTTCAATACCTAAATTATTAGTATTTGCTTCAGCACCAACTGCAACCATCAAAATATCAAATTCCATCGCAGATTCTTCACCGTCTACAGACAAGTTTGCTAAAACAGATTTGTCTGAAACTTCAATATTGTTTATTTGAGTTTTAGGTAATATATTAATTCCCTTTTTTTCATACAATTTAGTTAATTCTTTACTTACATCTGAATCTTCTTTATTGAGTATACGATCAGCAAGTTCAATAATAGTAACCTCACTGCCATATGCATTAAAAATATAACTAAATTCAATACCAGTTGCACCACCTCCTACTATAGCAATTTTTTTAGGAACATCTTTTAATTCTAATGCTTGCCTACTTGTTATAACTCTTTTCTCGTCAATTGGCATGTTAGGAAATTCACGGAAATTTGATCCTGTAGCTAGAATAATATTATCTGCAGTTATTATTTTATCTGCATTTTGTAATTTGATTTCATTACTGCTATTTAATGTTGCTGTATCAGAAATTAGATCAACTTTATTCTTTTTTAACAAAAATCCAACACCTGAAGTTAATTTTTTAACTACTTTTCTACTTCTTTTTACTGCTTCAGAAAAGTCCGGGGTGAAATTGTCTATATGAATACCAAATTCTTTTGAATTTTTTATCAAATTCAAAACTTCAGCGTTTCTTAGTAATGCTTTAGAAGGAATACACCCCCAATTAAGACATAACCCTCCAACGGTATCTTTTTCAATTAAAGAAGTTTTTAACCCCAATTGTGCTGCTCTTATTGCAGCTACATATCCGCCTGGTCCTCCACCTATTACTACTACTTGATAATCATTCAATTAAACACCTGCTTAAATTTAAAGATATATTATAACAAAAAATCAAAAAGAACTTTTTTCTAATTTTTCTTTGGTTGATGAAAGATGTAATATAAAATATAAACAACTTTATTGGTAATTCAATTGATAATTCAATTTTTATAGAAACTCATGATTAAAATTGTTCATAATAATAAAATAGACAAGTCTCCTCATAAAACATACTTGAAGACTGTAATAGATTCAAAATCAGGATGCAAAAACTTAATTCAAAGCATTTTATATTTAAAAGATAATTCAGTAATCTTTAATAAAACTCAAAAATCACAAAAAATTGCTTATATTTTAAGTGGGAAAATATCGCTGATCACTGATCAAAAAAGTAATGAATTAATATTAGAATCTGGGACAGCATTTTTAATTGATCAAAATATAAAATTAGAAATAAAAAATTTAGCACCTGATTACTCATCAATATTAATAATACAAAGCCCTCAATTTGAAGACCAACACTTAAAAAAAGCTAAAATCAAACATAATTCACAATTAATACCTTTTGTAGATAAAAAAAATCAGCAACCATTGCCAGCAGGCAAAGACAGATATTTTAAATTGTTAATTGACCCAAAATTCGGATCTAAATATGTCACACAGTTTTTAGGTTATATCAAAAAAGTAAAAGCTCCTTTTCATGAGCATACATACGAAGAAGTGATTTATATAATAAAAGGAGAAGGAATTGTACATTACGATGACAAACAAACAACAATCAAAGAAGGTAACAGTGTATATTTACCACCAGGTACTATGCACAGATTAGAAAATAAAAATCCAAAATTAGAACTTGAACTTTTAGGAGTTTTTTGTCCCGCGGGAAGCCCAGCGGACAAAAAAGAAAAACCAAATGAATCTTAAAAATAATTATCATTGGGTTATGCTTATTTTAATGTGGAGTGTATATACTTGCTTTGGTTTAGTTAGTGGGTCATTATCTCCGATTTCTCCACTGTTAATTGACAAATTAAATCTTACTTACACAGAAATGGGAATAATCTTAGGATTTTGGCAATTTATTTATATATTTACTGCAATACCTACTGGAACAATCATAGATAAATGGAAATTAAAAAAATCTGTGTTAATTGGCATTATAGTGATGTTGATTTCTATGATTACAAGAGGTCTGGCTATAGATTTTTATACATTAATGTTATCAGTTGCTCTATTTGGTTTTGGAGGCCCAATAGCATCGTCCGGATCTCCGAAATTAGTTGCAACATGGTTCAAAGATTCAAAAAGAGGAATAGCTTCGGGAATTTATACTACAGGACCAGTAATTGGAAATGCTATAGCTTTTGCGACCGCAGCAAATATTACTCTGTATTTTAATAATTGGAGAATGATTTCCTTGGTTTACGGTATAGTTTTAGTTTTTGTAATGTTTGTATGGATAATATTTTCAAAAAACGAAAATTCAACTAGTATCAAACCTTTGCCTTCTAATAAAACTTCATATAAAGAATTATTCAAAATTAAAACAGTAAGAACAATAATGGCATTATCTATTATTTTTTTCTTCATAAATCATTCAATGGGAGCATGGGCTCCTTCAATGCTTATAGACAAAAATTTCAGTATAACCCAAGCTGGGTATATAACTTCTATTTGTACAATAATAAGCTTACTTTCTCTAATATTAATAACATCTTTATTCCCTAAAAGTAAAAGGAAAGAAGCTATTATCTATATTCTTGTAATTTGCTCAATTGGATGTATTGGAATAGGGTTTTCGTCAGGATATTTGTTAATTGGATCAATTCTATTAGTAACAATTTTCAAAATAGCTCTTATGCCCTTATCTACTTTAATCTTAATGGAACACAAAGATATAGGGCCTCAAAAAATTGGTACAGCAGCTGGAATGTTTTTTGCATCAGCAGAGATCGGAGGGTTTGGAGGTCCATTTATTATAGGACTATTAAGAGAACTTACTAATTCTCATCAAACAGGGGGAATTTTTAGCGCTTTTTTGTGTGTTGTTGGAATAATATTTTCTTTCAGATTGGATAATAAACAAAATGATATACCCAGGACAATTAAAAAATCCTAGATTTAGAAAATTATGGCTTTCAGATAGTTTGATATCTATTTCAGACCAAATTGAAATGCTAGTAATGTCATGGGTAATTATCACCAAAACAGAATCTGGGTTAATCTTAGGAATATACACTGCCATTAGATTTTTCAGTACTATATTCGCCCCATTTATAGGAGGAATAATAGATAATTTCAACAAAAAAAATAGCTTATTAACTTCAAGATCTTATATGTTATTGCATTCTTTAATATTTTTATTTATTTCTTACATTAAGCAATTAACTACCTATAAAATTATATTTATCACATTTTTTTATGGGGTTGCACGAACTTCTGACAGAATTTCAAGAGAATCTTTAACACAATTATTAGTGCCCAAAAAAGATCTACGAAATGCCTCAGGTATTTTAAGATCTACCATGGATTTTTCAAAAATTATTGGTCCAATAATAGGAGCATGGATATATTCACATTACGGAATAACTGAAACTTATATTTTGATAGCATTGTTGTATATAATTTCAATAATTATAATTTTGCCTATCAAAATAGAAGGAATAAATAAAAAATCTCTTGATATCATAACTGAAATTAAAATAGGGATTGTCTATTTAAAAGAAAGTAAAATTTTAATATCAGTAATTCTTGCAGCCGGATTGGCTAATCTAATCCTATTTACCCTACCTCAAGCATATCTCCCTTTTATTATTAAAGATATAGTGAAAGGAAATGCGTCTGATTTAGCAATGTTTAATGCTTTTCTTGCATTAGGTGCATTAGCCGGATCTCTTTTACTAGCGACTAAAAATCTGTCAAATAATCCAGGTAAATTGATTTTCCTATCTTTATTTTTATGGCACTGCATTATGCTTGCTACAAGTATTGTAAAAAATAAATTATTATTATCACTTATACTATTCTTATACGGAATTGCAGGATCAATATCAATGATTAGCATGGCCGTACTAATCCTTAGTATTGCTAAAAAAAATATGATAGGAAGAATTATTGGTATAAGACAATTGGCAATATTTACATTGCCAATAGGTTTAATAATTAGCGGGTATCTAATTGATATCATTGGGATAGTAATCTCATTGCAAGTTGTAACTATTTCAGGTTTGATATTAACTCTGATTTTGACGTATAAATCAAAAAATCTAATCATGTATAGAAATAACAATTAATTTTATTGAAGATTAGATATATAAAGTTGTAAGCTAGAATTAATTAAAATAGGAACGGAGAATTTTATGTCGGATTTATCTAGATCTGTAGCAATTGTCGGAGTTGCTGAGTCAGATGAAATTGGGAAAATAGAAAACAAATCTAATTTACAGTTACATGCCGAAGCAGCTTACAATGCTATCGAAGATGCTGGAATGGAAGCCAGTGATATCGACGGAATAATAACAGCAGGAACTTCAACGTTAAATACTGCTGAATTTATGGGATTAACTAACATTAAATATACAGATTCTACTGCTGTTGGAGGATCTTCTTTTGAAATACATATTGCTCACGCCATGGCTGCAATAAACGCAGGCTACTGTGAAACAGTATTAGTAACTCATGGAGAAGCGGGAAGAAGTGCAAGAAACAGACCTGGTCCAAATCTGTCAGATCCGGCTAGTCAATACGAAATTCCTTATGGATTTATTGGAATGCCAATCAACTATTCTATGGCTTGCATGAGATATATGCATTTATATGGAGAAGAAAGAACTAGGCAAGCATTAGCTGAAATTGCTGTTTCAACACGAAAATGGGCATTAAAAAACCCTAAAGCTTATATGAAAGATCCTATGACTTTTGATGACTATCATGAGTCAAGATGGATTTCATGGCCATTTCATTTGTTTGACTGCTGTCTAGTTACAGACGGAGGAGGAGCGTACATTGTTACCAAAAAAGAAATAGCTAGTACTTTACCAAAAAAACCAGTTTGGGTACTTGGCGTATCTGAGGGTCATGATCATGGAATTATATCTCAGATGCCTGACTTAACAAGGACAACAGCTAGAAACACAGGTCCTGCTGCTTTGAAAATGTCAGGGTTAACTCATGATGATATAGACTTAGCGATGATTTATGACTCGTTTACATATACTGTTTTAGCAACACTAGAGAGTTTAGGTTTTTGTAAACCTGGAGAAGGTGCAGATTTTGTAGCTAATCAAAGAACAGCACCTGGCGGAGATTTTCCTATGAATACAAACGGAGGAGGATTATCATATTGCCATACTGGGATGTATGGAATGTTTTTGGTTCTTGAAGCTGTTAGACAGCTAAGAGGTGAGACAGGAGAACGACAACTCGAAAATCCAAAAACATGTCTTATAAATGGTACTGGAGGTGCTTTGTCATCTACAGGAACTATAATTCTAGCAATTGATTAATTAAGGAGTTTAAAATGGCTAACGATTATAAAAAACCTATACCAAGTCCTCAAGGAGAATCTGATTTTTACTGGGAAAAAGCTAAGCAAGAAGAATTATGGCTAAGAGAATGTCCAGTCAATGGTCCTTATTTTTATCCAAGGGATATTTCACCTGGAGCGATGAGAAAGGATACAAAATGGATAAAAGCTTCAGGAAAAGCAACTTTATTTACATTTTCAATAGTAGAAAGAGCACCTCATCCTGGATTTGTTGATGATGTTCCATTTGTTACTGCAATTGTTGAACTAGAAGAAGGTCCACTAATGCCTACGAATATCGTAATGGACAATCCTTCGCCTGAAAAATTAAAGATTGGAATGCCTCTGGAAGTAGTTTTTGAACATATTAATGAAAAAATAGCTTTACCTAAATTTAAACCTGTATAACTAATCTAGATTTTTTAAAACTGTAAATGGGAAAATTCCCGTAAAATGCTCATCACTCCATAGAAATTGCAGGGCATATTTCCCAATGTACATAAAGTCTTCTAATACAATATCGCTAGAAACAGATGTGGGTTCCAATATACGTTTCCCAGACCACTCTTCCTCACAATTAGCACAACCACAATTAATTCTCAAATCTCTAGCTGTAAAGATTTTAATTTCGTCGCCAAAATCGATTTCTAATTCTTTTCCTTCATTTATTATTTTTACTGCTTTAACCATATTAATATATTTTTGAAATACAATTGTTTAAAATATTATAATCATCAGAATAATTGTTACAATCATGAAATTCTAATAATGAATTCATAATATGATAGTTATGATCTAAATCTGAATTACGAGTAATTAAAAAATTCTTATATTGTTCTAGTGCCATTTTAGCATTGTCAACATTGCCAAACCATAAATGCATACCTGCTAATGTTGAATATAAATGCCCTCTGCTAGGGCCTAGATCAATTGCCATTTTTATATATTTGTCACTTTTAATTATATACTCTTCTCTTTTAGTTTCAGATGGAGTGTGTTTTGCTTTTTCAAAGTACAAAATGCCTGTTCTCGCGTAAGGTTTCCAATATTCAGGCTGAGAGCTAACTGCATCTAATGATACAGAAAGAGCGTAGTCAGAAAATCCTTCATTTATAGGAGTTGGCATTTTTGTAATAGACTCAACTCCATCATTTACAATATAAGCACGAGCAATATTAGCCAAAGGCGGAAAAAGCTCAATCGCTTTATCTAGATTGTCATATTTTTCAGTCAACTGATTGTCTAATTCTTCTATATTTTCTTGAGTAACATTAATTTTGTACTCTCCATAATCCCATATTAAATTAGCTGCACGAAATATTTTAAATTCAACATTAATAATAATTATAGGAATAAGAATAATTACAAAGGCGGAAATTATTCTTTTATTTCTTAGTAACACAGAATACACTATATCTTTAAAAATATTGAGGTTTTTAATTCGTAAATAAGAAGGAGATTTTATAGAGTAATTAGCAATAACCATCATTAGAAGTACTAATAAATAACTTTCATGAAAATCAAACCAAAACAAGTGATGAACGTAATATCCAATAAAAAATACAGCAATTATAAAATTCAAGTTATTAATCTTCAAATCGTATTTTTTGAAATTGAAATTTGAATTTTTTATAGAACTTAGAACAACATTTAATTTTAAATACAAATAAAAACTAAATACAAATATACCACCTGTAGCCAGAATATTTGTTAGTACATTGTGAGCATTATCCATTTCAAAATTAGTAACGTGGCTAGGAATTGAAAATTTATTGTATGGCAGTTGAAAATTAGACATTCCATACCCAAATATTGGTTTTTCTAGTAGTGCATTATATACAACGTTCAAATTACCTAAACGTGTAAACAATCCTAAATCATCACCACTTCCATTAATAGAATTGGTAGGGTAAATTATATTTGCAATTCTATCAATTATTAATTTATCTAAATCAGTAAATAAAGATATTGTTACTAAACCAAAAAGACAAGTAGCGATAAAAATAAAAATTAACATAAAATTATTTTTATTAAATATATTTATACTCTTTACGAATAAAAGTAAAAAGAAAAATGTTGTTCCTGCTACAGATCCTAACAATGCTGATCTGGAAGAACTAATCATTACAGAGTAAATAATAAAAATCAGACTAATCGAAACATAGAGAAAATAAATAAGATGTTTGGATTTGTTAGATAAATTTCCTAATGAAAACAAATCATAAATGACATGCATGAAATCTCTTCTTAACATGCATAATCCTATTAAATAAATCATCATAAAATAAAGTCCTGCATACCCTGGGTTTCCAAAAGTGAAAACTACCCTGGACGAATCTGCGTATCCAGGCATATCAAACTTGAAAATAGAATGGAATTCCAATACATAAAATAGCGCTAAAACAAGACCTCCAAAAAATATAAATATTAAAATTCTATAAAATTTTTCCGGGGTATTTAACATACCAGACAAAATAAAAAAGAGTATTAGTGTATGAATATGCCAGTATAATCCATTCATTCTTTGGTAATCAGACCAAAAACTATTACTAAAATCAGGTCCCATAAAAGAGCTGATAAAATATGCAGCAATATAAATAAAATACATCCAAAATACAAAATTTAATTTAGGTTTGTACTGTTTATATAAATTTTTACTTAATAATATCCCAAGCAGATATGTAGATAATAAAATCCAATTAAGTGTATGTATCCAAAGAGCTTTGGGGATTGTATAAGGGTAAAATAGATTGAAAGAAACAACAAAAGGAGCTGAAAATATAGCTAAAATACCTAGAGTCATAAATAAGTTGAAATAATATTCTAAATTATACGAAGAATTAGATTGTTTGCTATCAATGGAATTTGAAGATTGCTTTTTAAATTGTTTTAAAGAAGTACTCAATATAGTAAATTTAATAATTATATCTATTACATTATATAACCAATGAACCATAACTACCTTGAGATTATGGTTAAATTAATTTAATATTTATCCACTTACATGTAATTTTATCCACGAATTTTAACTACTTATCCACAATTCAGTATAAAATTTACAAGATAATAATGTAATGTATTTATTAACACTAAATTAAATTCTGCATAATCAATACAAGAAAATAAATTACGTAATTCGGGGTAGTAATGAATAAAAATTTTTTATCAATCGACGATTGGGATAACAAAACACATAAAGAATTCTTATATTTAACTAATGAAATTAAAGAAGGGAAATATAATAAAGTTTTATCTGAAAAAAATATTAGCTTAGTATTTGAAAAAGCATCTCTAAGAACACGTGTATCATTTGAAGTAGGTATCAAAAAATTAGGAGGAAATACAATTTATCTTAACAATGATGACATCGGATTAGGCAAAAGAGAAAGTGTTACTCATATAGCAAAAAATCTAAATAGATGGGTTGATGGAATTGTAGCAAGAGTATATTTACACTCAACATTAATTAATTTCACACAAAATACAGATGTACCTGTAATTAACGCTCTTTCAGATCTTGAGCATCCATGCCAAGCACTAGCAGATATGTATACAATTTATAACCAATTTTCAAAGTTTCAAGATTTAAATTTTGTTTATGTTGGCGATGGAAATAATATTGCAGCAAGTTTATCATTAATTGCAGCTAAATTAGGATTAAATTTTACATACTCTTCTCCCAAAAAATATCAAATTCCTACAGCAATTTTTAATAAAGCAAAAGATATAGCAAGCATAAATGAGTCTCAAATGAATTGGATTGAAAACCCAGAAGATGCAGTTAAAAATGCAGATATTATATATACAGATAAATGGGTAAGTATGGGAATGGAGAACGAAGAAAAAATACGATTGTCTGATTTTAAAGATTATCAAATAAATAAAAAATTGGTTTCTAGAGCCAACAAAGAAGTACTGATAATGCATGATATGCCAGCTAAAGAAGGTGAGGAAATAGAGTTTGGCATTATAGATTCTGATATTTCTTTAGCTTATGAACAAGCAGAAAACAGGCTGCACTCACAGACTGCCTTATTACACAAATTATTTTCATAATTGGATTTATTTTGAAAGATTTTACTATCGCACTTATCGGCAGACCAAATGTTGGTAAATCTACTTTGTTTAACAGATTAATTGGAAAGAAAAAAGCAATTGTTAGCACAATCCCTGGTACAACACGAGATAGAATCACAGGAGAATTAGAGGTTCATAACCAAAAAATAAATGTTACAGATGTTGGAGGGTTTACAGAAGATCAGATAGACGAATTTTCTATAGAAATAA